>OHAE01000169.1_pt1 | contig 60954 bp, 32 predicted proteins | sample 1577061 | NCBI WGS metagenome assembly OHAE01 (sample SAMEA3541535, study PRJEB24748) | human gut metagenome | biome: human gut; feature: human-associated habitat; material: faeces | place: China | collected 2012
GACCCTCTGATTAACAGTCAGATGCTCTAACCGACTGAGCTAAGGAAGAATGTTTTTCTCAAATGCGATGCAAAAGTAATAGGAAATATTGAAATATGCAATATCTTTGCAAAAAAAATCTCATAATGGACAAAATAATTGGTATGGGCAACGCCCTTGTAGACGTACTTGCTACTTTGGACAACGATGAAACACTTTCTCAAATGGAGTTACCCAAAGGCAGTATGCAACTTATCGACGAAGCTAAACTACAGCAGATCAACAAGAAGTTTGCGACTCTTGACACACATATCGCAACAGGAGGTTCTGCCGGAAATACAATTATAGCCCTTGCTTGCTTAGGAGCGGAAACCGGATTTATCGGCAAAATCGGAAATGATGAATATGGTCGGTTCTTTAAAGAAAACTATCAAAAAAACGGCGTTGAAGGTAAGCTGTTGACTTGCGATTTACCATCGGGCGTAGCTTCTACTTTCATTTCACCGGACGGGGAACGCACTTTCGGGACTCATCTAGGTGCAGCCTCTTCTTTAAAGGCTGAGGAATTAACGTTAGAACTGTTTAAAGGTTATACCTATCTTTATATAGAGGGATATCTGGTGCAGGATCATACCATGATCCTCCGTGCCATTGAGCTAGCAAAAGAAGCCGGTTTACAAGTTTGTCTTGATATGGCGAGCTATAACATTGTGGAAAACGACCTTGATTTTTTCACAATGTTAATAAATAAATACGTGGATATTGTTTTTGCCAATGAAGAGGAAGCAAAAGCATTCACCGGGAAAGAGGCGAAGGAGGCACTTAGCGAGATTGCCCAAATGTGCAGTATTGCCATTGTTAAATTAGGTGCTAAAGGATCGTATATCAAGAAAGGAACTGAGGAAATCCGCGTACAAGCAGTTCCGGTAGAAAAGGCGATAGATACGACCGGAGCCGGTGATTATTTTGCTGCAGGATTCTTATATGGACTTATCTGCGGCTATTCTTTAGAGAAATGCGCATCCATTGGTTCCATTCTATCGGCAAATATCATACAAGTAATAGGAGCCAATATGCCCAAAGAACGTTGGGATGAAATAAAGTTAAATATTAACGCTGTTCTTTCCGAATAAGCAGCTAATCGTTTACTTTTACGCTTTATTTAAATTTATCAGCATGAAGAAGTTACGAAATAATAAGCTTTTTGTTTTACTGGGCGTCATCTTGTTAGGACTGAGTTTTTATAGTTTTAAAGGTGACAACCGGAATTTTCAGATAGCAAAGAACTTGGATATATTCAATGCCATCTACAAAGAACTAGACCTATTTTATGTCGATACGATCAATCCGGATAAAACAATAAAAGAGGGTATAGACGCTATGTTAATGCAACTAGACCCTTATACCAATTACTTCCCGGAAGAAGATATGGGCAATCTGAAACAGATGATTACCGGAAAGTACGGAGGTATCGGTTCGCTCATCACTTTCTATAAAGCCAAAAACAGAGTAGCCATTGCCGAACCGTTTGAAAATACACCGGCAGCCAAAGCAGGATTAAAAGCAGGAGATATTCTGCTCGAAATAGACGGGAAAGATTTATTGGGCAAGAGACAGGACTCGGTAAGCAATATGCTACGCGGAGAAATAGGAACCAGTTTCATGCTAAAAGTGGAACGTCCGGGAGAAAAGAAACCCCTAGAGTTCAAAATCACTCGTGAATCCATACAGATCAACCCGGTTCCGTATTACGGCATAGTAGGTAAGAGTACCGGATACATCTGCCTAACCAGTTTCACGGATAAATCGGCAAAAGAAGTAAGAAAGGCACTTATCAACTTAAAACAGCAGGGAATCACGTCTCTTATTCTTGATTTACGCAATAACGGAGGAGGTTCTTTGAACGAAGCAGTAGATATTGTCAATCTGTTTGTTCCCAAAGGAAAGGAAGTAGTTTCTACCCGTGGCAAAGTGAAGCAATGGGATCGTACTTACAAGACGACTCGTGAGCCGCTGGATGCAGAGATTCCTTTAGCCGTACTGGTTAACAGTGCTTCCGCTTCCGCCTCTGAGATTGTAGCCGGTGCTCTGCAAGATTTAGACCGTGCTGTTATCATCGGTGACAGAACATTTGGAAAAGGTCTGGTACAAACCACACGTGACCTTCCTTATAACGGTAGCCTAAAAGTAACTACTGCCAAATATTACATTCCCAGCGGACGTTGTATTCAAGCTATTGACTATTCCCACCGCAATGAAGACGGAAGTGTAGGACGTATACCGGATAGCCTGACAACCGTATTCCATACATCTGTAGGACGTGAAGTTCGCGATGGAGGCGGTATTAGTCCCGATAAAGAGATAAAAGCGGAGAAGCTGCCCAACATTTTGTTTTATCTGGTTGCCGACAATCAAATATTCGATTTTGCTACGGCTTATTGTTTGAAACACCCTGCAATTGTCCCGGTGGAAGAATTTCTAGTAACCAGCGAAGATTATGAGGCATTTAAAGAACAAGTAAAGAAGGCGGACTTCAAATATGACCGTCAAAGCGAAAAGGTATTGAAAAACTTAAAAGAAGTTGCCGAATTTGAAGGTTATATGGACGATGCTTCGGAAGAATTCAAGGCGTTGGAAAAGAAATTGACTCATGATCTCGACCGAGACTTAAACCACTTCTCTAAAGATATAAAAAAGTTGATTGCCGATGAAATCGTAAAACGTTACTATTATCAAAGAGGTTCTATTCTAGAACAGCTTAAAGATGATGACAGTGTGAAAGAGGCAATTAAAATATTAAATGCCCAACCGGAATATCGGAAGATTCTAACGAAAAAAGAATAATCAATGAAATAGGGGGGCGTAAAGTAAACTGTGTCATGCTCTGTTCTCCTTTCAAACTCATCGGTCGGGGATCTGCCCGCGCCAAGGGGGTGTACCAGCACTCCCGACGAGCGTAAAATTACAACAACTTAAATCTATCTCCAAACTTTATGGCCAGTTGCCCGGCGATGGTCCCCAATTAGCCAGCGGCATGGTCCATTTCTTACGTATGTTGCGATAAGCGAGGTAGACAAGTTTTTCAAGGGCAGTATCATTAGGGAATACGCCCTTGTTTTTTGTCACCTTCCGTATTTGCCGGTGATAGCCTTCAACTGTATTCGTTGTATAAATCACATGACGTATATCTGATGTAAGCTGGAAGTACTCTGTGAGTCTTTCCCAGTTGTCCTGCCATGACTTAATAACGATAGGGTATCTCTCTCCCCATTTTTCATCTAAATGAAGAAGCTCTGTTTCTGCAGCATCCTTATTGACTGCACCATAAACCCGTTTTAGGTCTTTAAGGAACTCCTTATGGCGTTTACTGCCGACATATTTGATTGAATTGCGTATCTGGTGGACAATGCAGAGTTGTACTATGGTATCAGGGAATACGCTTTGGATCGCATCAGGAAAACCTTTCAGACCATCCACACAAGCTATGAGGATGTCATGCACACCACGGTTTTGTAAATCGGTCAGCACATTCAACCAAAAGTTTGCCCCCTCATTCTTAGAGATGTACACTCCAAGCAAATCCTTATGCCCGTCCTTGTCTATAGCCAATATGTTATATATTGCACGGCTAACGGCACAGCCTCTCTCATTCGTAACTTTATAATGAATTGCGTCCATCCAGGCTATTGGATAAACAGAGTCCAGACTACGGGAACGCCACGCTTTTATTTCCGGAAGGACACGGTTGGTGATGGAACTAATTATTTCGGCATAAACACGTTAGCCAAGATTCTCTTCCATCCAATTGCTTATTTCACGTGTGCTATTACCGAGAGCGTAAAGACTGATTATACGGTCGGATACACCTTCTGCAAGAATGGTTTCACGTTTCTTGATAAACTGAGGATCAAAGGTGGAAGTGCGATCACGAGGCGTAGAAACGGTTACTTCTCCCATGGGCGTTTGTACCTGTTTCTGCATCTTACCATTACGACGGTTACCACTCATGCGTTCGTCCTCCGAAAGATGGGCATCCATCTCACCTTCAAGTGCTGCATTTAAAATACTCTCCAATAACGGGGCAAAAGCTCCATCCTTACCCAACAAGGGTTACCAGCCTTGAGTTGCTCGATGGCCTTGTTCTTGATACTTTCAAAATCAAATTCTTCACTCATAATAAAACTGTGTTAGCAAAATTAATAATTTATTCCTTTGCTTTGATGACACAGTTCAATTTACAGCCTCATGAAATAGAAAATCAATGTACCCTAAACTTCCTTTAGATGATGCTTAGGGTACATTTCTGGATGCGATGATAATATCGGTTATTAATTTTTCACGATCTTAGTCTTATATCCGTTGACTTCTACTATATAAAGTCCTGCAGAGAGGCGTGATACGTTAATATTTTTATCGATAGTGGTCAGCATGAGCATTCCTTCGATATTATATATATTGACTTTCACGTCTCTGTCTGCAACCACATTCAACACATCGTCTGGACATGTCGGATATACCGTGATATTCTTGTCAATATTTCGGGTGATTATGTCGGTAGGAAGTTCTGAATAATAATACTTGAACGATTGGTAATCCCAGTCATCACCCACGCCCATATAACTCCGTGTTTCCAAAACTTTATGATAAACATTTCCTCCCGGCCACATAATAATCTCCGAAACAGGAATGCTATAATCATAAATATATTCGTTTCCCCAATTAGGAGTATATGTGCTTCCATCCCATCTATAAGCTTTTTCTTCTATACGAATCGAGTCTTGCTCATAGGCGTAAACGAAATGAGTGTAATTAACCCAATCGTCTTCTCCTGTATTTTGCCCCCGCTGAGTAGTCAATTCTATTACATTATTATAATCATCGTAAACATATAACTGCCGCGCAGCTGCCAGCTTCTTATTATTGTCATTTCTATCGAATTTATATGTCTTATATTCAAGAACATTCTGTCTGTCGTCATAAGTTGTTGCTTCTTCTGAATAATTAAGAAGAGTGGTAAGCATAGGATCGATATGTTGTTCAAAAAGGTAAATCATATTCCCTTTAGCATTATATTGTTTTGTTACTATATCGTTTATATAAGCTTCTTTGTCCAACGGATAAAGAGTAGATGTCATCACACATTGTGCGCCCCCGTCTGGAGTTGCTGCCCAGTCATAAACAATATCCGCGCCTTTAGTATATTCCTCCGTAGTATACCCTTCATAAGCAGATTCATAGATCAAACGTCCTTGTCCGTCATATTCCAAGAGGGATTTTGTATTATGGTAAACATATCCATTATATTCTTGAACGCCAGCCCAGTTGTTAAGTGTTTTATTATAGAATTTCTTCTCCTGACGAGTACATTGAAGAGGATCGGAATTTTTAAAATCTGTCTCCCGTCTGCAATAGTTAAACCAAGTTCCGGTTTCTACTTCCCAAATAGAACTGCTTACGAGGGTCGAATTGCCGTTTGAATCCCATCCATATTCTTTTTTCTCTCCGTTACCGATCCATCCGATTCCATCCCATTCATAAGGCTCGATACTGAGTTGGCGACCGTTTTCGTCCCATGCAGCTTTATTTCTGACAACCGGTGACCAGGAAAAAGATGTATTATTATCATAAGCTGATATGGTTTCTTGTATGATATTACCACGGTTATCATACTCATATTCGCCTCTTTGCACAGGTATCCATTCACCATCAGCATAAGAATATAACGTCATCGATATTCCCAATTTCTGATCGTTATACTCGTAATCATATCTCTGCCCGGAGTTAGCGGATACGCTGTAAGCCCGTTGTGACGTAACATATCCGTCTTCATCACATACAAATTCATGAACTTCGGCTTCTTCCCAAGCATTTGTCGTTGTATTCCAAAGGGAGTTAATAAGCTTAACCGGATTTCCTTTCTCGTCATACGTAAAATATTGTCTGCTAATTTTAGCACCAGTGGAATTTTCAACTCCGACAATACTGTCGAACCGTTGTGTACGTACTTTTTCCAACGTTTGCTGTAATTCCCTTTCGCTAAGGAAAGTCTCAGAAAACAGTAAATGCGTAAAAGATTCTGTCCGCAAATCTTTTGTTGCGGTTACTTTCTTATCAAAGTGGTTGCTGCCGAGTTCAATCGGCTTGATATCCGCTTCGTGAAGCCTTACATTCAGTTTAAGTTCACCCGAACTATCCTTGAAAGGTTGTTTATTGTCTTTTGCATACGTAGCAGACATTAAACATAAACATGCGATAAGTACAAGATTTTTCATAAAACAACATTTTTTCGATTAAACATTCCCACTATTATTGCAATAATTACCGTGAGCTTTGTTGGAACCTTATTCAAAATATTCTATCCCTTAAATAAAGTTTCCGTAAAGCTTTCCCAAATATACGTGCAAAATAACAAGAAATGCAAATACAAGAATTATCGATTCATGAATTTATAGCTGTATTCACTCTTTTGTAAACCGAAAATTCATAATTCATGAAATATGAAGAGCTCGGAGCAGCTTAAGCCTGTTCTTTTGCCATCTTTTGGTAAATGGAAGGAGTGATTCCTGTTATCTTCCTGAAAACGTTAATAAAGGTAGCGTGCGACTTATATCCCAGGCTTTCGGCAATGGCTTTTATCGTGTAATTTCCATAATGTTCGATGTCCATCAACCGTATGCGAGCTTCCCGTATGCGATAATCGTTGACATAATTGCTGAAATTTTTTTGGTACATCTCATTAATGACTTGAGAAACGTATTTGCTGTTGGAATTAACCAATGTAGCTAATTTTTCCAATGAGAAATCAGGTTCGCAGAATTGGCGGGTAGTTTCCATTACATTGGAAATAGCATCCGCAAGTACCTGCTTTTGCTCTTTATTTAAACTACTGGTTTGGTATTTCACATTGATTTCGCTTGTTTCGGTTTGCCAAAGGTTTTCTTCGTTATCTATAGGCGGTTCGTTTTGTAATTCCCGGTATCGGTTTAATTGTTTATAAACGGCTACCAACCTTTCTTCTTTTTTTTGCAACCTCTCTTTATATTGTTGTTGAATCTCTTTATTCTGCTGTTGCGACTCCATAATCTCGCGATTTATGTGAAATAAATCACGGTAGCTGCGTTGTATCTTTCTTTTTTGGATATAGACCAATACTAATAAAAAGGAGATTAAAACCGTGCCGGACAATATGTAGAAAAGTACTTTTCTTTGTCGTCCTATTTTTTGTTCTTTCTTTTTTTGGTCGGCATGCAAAGAAGATATTTCTTTCGCTGTCTTTTCCATTTCATAGAGATATTGTACATTTTTTACACGATTAAACTCGCGTACATTGAAGATAGAATCAATGATGGACAGGTATTTCTTTTGAAAAAGAATGGCATTTTTAAGGTCACCTTTCTTTTCATAGAGTCTGTAAAGTGTTTTTAAGGGTTGGGAATATAGATGCAATAAATTATTTTTTTCGGCTAAATCCATACAACGGTTGATGTAGTACATGGTAGAATCATCTATGTCCATTAAATCGAAAGTTTTATATAATTCTTCAAACACGGAACACAGATAACTGGGATTCATTTCATATGTAGAGGAGTAGGAGGCGGCTTTCCGGAAATTCTGTATTGCTTCCGCATATTTCCCTTCATTCTTCATAATTAATCCCCAATTAAAAAGACTCATGTAATTTTTAATAGTATCGCCGGGCTGTTTCAGTTTCTCCGCTCCAAAATAAAACCTTCTGGCTTTCTCGGTGTCTTTAATATAACTGCTTATACCTGAAAGATTGACCAATAATTTATATTCATTTTCTTTGTCGGGATAAAGCTTGCAGTTTTCATATCCTTTCTTATAACAATCCGTTCCTTTTTCGTAGTCCTGAAATATGCAATATATATTTCCAATATTATTATAGAAACGCGACATGTCTTTCTTATCTTTACAGGTTTCGCATATCTTCAAACCTTTAATATAAAGATCGAGTGCACTCGTGTAATTGCCTTGCATATAATAAATATTTCCCATTTTAAGATATCCGATGGCGCAAAACAATTTTTCTTTTTCACTCATCTCCTCATAAAAACGATTGTATACGAGAGAATACAACACGATAGCAGTGTCTGTATATTCTTTTTTCAGATATTCGTCTCCCAACTTGATAACTTCCTCCGAAGGTAAGTTATGTACGCGATTAAATAAAGTATCATAAGCTATTTTATCTTGAGCTGCTACTTTGACTAAGAATAGCATTAAAATAATATAGGCGCACCACTTTTTCATATAGGAAGCATTTGCTAGGTAACCGAATATACAAATATAATACATTTCTTTAAAAGACTGTTTGTTCAAAAACAGTTTTTTTGAAGCCAGTACCTATTTCTTTTTCATTTCTGCCGGCGATACCAACTTGTATAGCTTGTCATTCGGACGAACTTTTTCCGGGACTTTAAATGAAACATGTTCTCCTTTCCTTACTTCGCCTACCGGTTTCAGATCGACCCGTGCTTCCTCTAAAGTGAAAAAAACTGCTCCGGTAGTAGGTCCTGTTATAAGTAGTTTATCTCCTACTTTCATTGCCGCCGCTTCCACAAGGAATTCCGCCACACTAATATTTGAAAAGAATTTAATGCCTTTTCCTACATATACTTTCCGTTCGGTCGCTTCCGAACCATAATTCTTGCTCCATTCGCCCAAACGCTGACCGAGATAATAACCATTCCAGAAACCACGGTTAAAGACGGTTTTCAATCTTTCATCCCACACTTTTACTTTTTCATCCAAGAATGTCCCGTCCAGATAAGACTGAATTGCTTGTTTATAGCATTCTACCACCGTACGTACATACTCAGGACCACGGGCACGACCTTCTATCTTGAATACCCGAACGCCCGCTTCTATCATCTCGTCCATGAAATGGATTGTCTTCAAATCTTTGGGCGACATGATATATTGATTGTCGATCTCCAGTTCAATATCGCTTTCCTTATCTTTCACCGTATAGGCGCGCCGGCACACTTGCATACATGCTCCACGATTGGCAGATGCATTCATCTCATTCAGGCTCAGGTAACATTTACCGGAGACTGCCATGCACAATGCGCCATGACAGAACATTTCGATACGGATAAGTTCTCCGTTCGGACCGCAAATATTCTCTTCCTTTATCTGTCGATAGATTTCTGCCACCTGTTGCAGGTTCAACTCACGTGCAAGCACTACGACATCGGCAAATTGCGCATAAAACTTCAATGCCTCGGCATTGGAAATATTCAATTGCGTGGAAAGATGTACCTCTTGTCCCACCCGGTTACAATAGGTCATCACGGCGACATCGGCAGCAATCACCGCCGAGATTCCCGCTTCTTTGGCCGCGTCCACAATAGTGTGCATCAATACAATATCATTATCATAGATAATCGTATTGATGGTGAGATAACTTTTCAAACTGCTCTCATTACATATCTGCACTATTTCTTTCAAATCGTTGATTGTAAACGTGCTTGCCGAACGGGCACGCATATTCAGACTCTCGATACCGAAATAAATAGAATCCGCACCCGCCTGTATGGCTGCAGCCAATGATTCGCGGGAACCGACAGGAGCCATTATCTCAAAGTCTTTTATATCGTACATACCTTTATATAATTTCATAATTGATTATGCAAAGGTACGGTTTTTTACGTACTTTTGCAGCCAAAGAACTGTTAGAATATGAAAATAGGCAACATAGACTTAGGGGAACGCCCTGTTTTTCTGGCTCCGATGGAAGATGTAACCGATCCGGCTTTCCGCCTGATGTGCAAAAAGTTCGGAGCAGACATGGTATATACCGAATTTGTATCCAGTGACGCACTGATTCGTTCGGTCAATAAGACCACCCAAAAGCTGACTATCTATGAAGAAGAACGTCCCGTTGCCATACAAATATACGGTAAGGATACAGAAGCGATGGTGGGAGCTGCCAAAATCGTAGAAGAAGCCAAACCCGATATACTCGACATCAACTTCGGTTGTCCGGTCAAAAAGGTAGCAGGGAAAGGCGCAGGTGCGGGAATGCTCCAGAACATCCCCAAGATGCTGGAGATAACCAAAGCCGTAGTCGAGGCAGTTAAAATACCGGTTACGGTAAAAACCCGTCTAGGATGGGACGCCGATCATAAAATCATCGTAGACCTTGCCGAACGTTTACAGGACTGTGGCATCGCCGCACTTACGATTCATGGGCGTACGCGCGCCCAAATGTATACAGGCGAAGCAGACTGGACGTTAATCAGTGAAGTTAAAAAGAATCCCCGTATGCACATTCCTATCATCGGAAACGGTGACGTCACTACACCGCAACGCGCCAAAGGATGTTTTGACCGATATGGCGTGGACGCCATTATGATAGGGCGAGGCAGTATCGGCCGTCCTTGGATATTCAAAGAGGTAAAGCATTATCTTGAAACCGGAGAGGAACTTCCTCCACTCCCGTTCGAATGGAAGATGAATGTGTTGCGCGAAGAAGTGATGAATAGCGTTGCCCGTTTGGACGAACGTAGAGGAATCATACACATACGTCGGCATCTTGCCGCCACACCTCTATTTAAAGGTATTCCTAACTTCAGGGATACACGTATCGCCATGCTAAGAACAGAATCAGTAGAAGAACTGTTCCACATCTTCGACCGCATTATTGAAATGAACCGTCAGTCAGAACTATAAATCATCATCATGAACAAGAATCTCCTTACACCGGACAAAGACCCGATGGGCGCGGCCATTGCCGATTATTTCTCAAATAGAAAAGCAGGGAAATTACGCGTTCTATCTTCCATGTTCGAAGAAGACGAAATCCCGGTAAAGCAACTGTTCAGAGGTTTAAAGGAGATGCCCGTAGCAGAACAAAAAGCATTGCACCTTGCCGAAGGAAGAATACTGGATGTGGGAGGTGGTAGTGGTTGCCATTCGCTTGCTTTACAAGAAATGGGTAAGAATGTTTGCGCCATTGATATATCCCCTCTTTCCGTAGAGGTAATGCAAAAACGGGGCGTGAAGAATGCACAACTACAAAACTTCTTCCATGAACAGTTTACAGGAGAATTTGATACGATATTGATGTTGATGAACGGCTCCGGCATTATCGGTAAGGTAGAATATCTGCCTGATTTCTTCCGCAAACTAAAACTTCTATTAGCACCGAACGGCTGTGTGCTGATGGACTCAAGCGATCTTCGTTATCTGTTTGAGAATGAAGACGGGAGTTTCGACATTGACCTTAATGCCGGCTATTACGGAGAGGTAGACTTTCAGATGCAGTATGGCAGTATCAAAGGCGACAGTTTCGACTGGTTGTACATCGATTTCCAAACACTGAGTTACTATGCCGCACAAGCCGGATTCAAAGTGGAAATGATTCATGAAGGCAGACACTATGACTACCTTGCACGAATCAGCAAGAACTAAAAAAGACATCCAATACAATCACTTTCATATTCTCATTCTCTATTAAGCAATTCACATTTACCTATAGAAATATCTAAAATACACTAATATTCTTAAACGAGTCTTCTTGACAAGAAAATATCATAAAAGAGTTTTATATGTATTACGAGAAACACAATAAACAATAAAAATAATCCTGGTTTAGAAAGGAAAGAAGAAAAAGTTATTGTATCTTTAGCAATAGATAGATAAATTTACAGTTTCTATTAATCTGATTTAAAATGACAAAACACTTATTACTAGCCCTACACGTTTTACTCGCTTCGTTTGGAAATATTTATTCCCACGAGATGCTGAACTATGAAGAACTTGCAAAACTACCTGTCTCCGAATTATACCAATATGGAGACAAACATATGAAACTCAATCATGTAGACACCGCAATGGGGTATTATATCATCCTTGCGGGTAAATATGACAACGGTATGGATAAAGCAGACAAGTATCTATGCGCAATGGCATGCAATGCAGCCGGACTAATCTACACTCAAAAAGAAAATTATTCGAAAGCTTTCGATTTATACCTCAAAGGAATAACCATCGCCGAGAAAAATGATTTCGGAGAATTAATGGCCGAACTCTATAAAAACATGGGAAATATATACAGCGTATTTGGGGACTTCCAACAGACGATTGAATACCATAAAAAAGGACTTGATTATGCAAGAAAATATGGTAACACCTCGATTGAAATAAAAATATTGATGAACCTTGCAGGTATTTGCTGCTATGAAAACCGAACGGTAGAAGCAAAAGTATATTATGATGAAATGATGAAGTTTGCAGGTAAAGATACACTCATTAAGTACTTCGGTTATCTGGATAAAGCACTTATATTAACCAATGAAAAAAAATATGATGACGCTGTCCGTTATTTTGAAAAATCGGCAGAATACGCCCGTAACCTATCAGATCCTCGATATATGGGTTCGGTATATGGAGAACTTGCCAAACTTTATGAACAAATGGGGCAAAAGGATTCCGCATTATACTATTTTCATGTCAATACTACTTATACACAAAAACATAACCTGATGTATATGCTCATTGAGAGTCTGAAGGCTCTCGCACGCTTATATGAACAAAAAGGTGATGAAAACAAATCTTTATATTACAAAAGCTGTTACTTGGCTGTCTCCGATTCATTATTCAGTATGGACAAACTGAACAAGATAAAAAACGCCCAGTTTTTTTACGAAATGGACAAAAACTATCGAAAGATAACTTCACTTACGACAGAAAAAGAACATAAAGAAATGCAAATAAAAAACCAAAGACGATTTCTTATCGTCATATCGGCCGGATTACTTATCTTTATTATTCTACTTATAATCGTCTACATCCATAAAAAAAAGCTCCACCATGCTTACAAAGACTTGTTTAACCGGAATAGCGAAATACTTCAATCCGATTTACAGATAAAAGACCTCAGAATCGAGTATGAGAATAAACTTGCCGAAGAAAAAGAACAGTATAAAAAGTTAGAGCAACAGACAAAAGCATTCTTCACAAGCCAAGAACCGGACAACAATACAATAGAAAACAAAAACGAAGAAGTAAAGCTGTATTCTGCCAATAGATTGACCGATGAACAAAAAGAAAACCTCATTAAAGATATAAATAAAGTGATGGAAAATACCAATGAGTATTGTGATTGCGATTTTAGTCTGGAACGCCTTGCAGCACTTATCGGTTCTAACTCACGATATGTTTCTCAAATCATCAATGATACATATAACAAAAACTTCCGTGCTTTTGTCAATGAATATCGTATCAAAGAAGCACGGCGACGCCTAATGAATACCGAACAATATGGGAATTATACAATTAAGGCAATTGCAGAAAGCGTTGGTTATAAATCCCACACAAGTTTTATCGATATCTTTAAGAAAACAACAGGAATTAACCCTTCTATCTATCAGAAACTAGCAAAAGAGAGCTGATAAGTATTGAATTAATACCAAATTCTAGAATTTGAAATTACACGATTTGTCTTTCTATAATTTATAATATACTTTTGTCTGTGTGTTAACCAAATAAAACAATACAATATGAAGAAAGGTTTACTTTTAGCACTGTGTGTCCTACTAGGAACATTCAATGCACAAGCAGAAAAGAAATTCACAATAATTAGCGACTATGCTTTAGGGACAGGAATGTCACCTAACGGCCAATATGTAGTAGGCGTAGATCCGACTCCTGTTGTTTACGGTGTGAGTTCAATATCCGGATTCAAAAGTTATTTATGGGATGTAGCTACGGAGAAATTAACATGGATGACTGAGGTGGATATAGACAATCTCGATAAAAGTGGCTATTTCACTGACATAAATGATAATAAAGTCATTGTAGGTTATTTTAAAGATCCTAATTACCAGATTACAGTTCAAGAGTGGGAAGGGCCTATAACACTTCCTATCAATGTTGCCGCAATCTGGAAAGACGGTATTAAAACCAGCTTAGGAATAGGAGACTTTAACTTAAATGATTTTAATAATTTCGATGATGGAAGTTATGCCACAGCTATTTCTGCTGATGATAAAACAATCGTAGGCTTTATCTCCCAAGGAAACTTCGCCATATCAACACCGTGTATATGGAAATATAATGAAAACACTCAAAAATGGGATTTTTCACGATGTAAAATCCCTTCAAATGCTAAAGGAGGGCAGATTTTAAGTGTCTCAGATAACGGCAACATAGCAGTTGGGACAGTCTATTATCAAAATCGTGACGTTGCTACTTTTTGGAAAGATGGAGAATACACGTTAATTGAAGGTAGAAAAGATTTGGCTAATGATGATACTAAGTATAATGAAGATTATAATAAAAATTGCGCATATGGTGTCAGTCCTAACGGTGAATATATTATATTTAACTTTAATGACAATATGCCTGGAATATTTTTCACTAATGAAGACCGATATATCAAATTAGGCACCTACAAAGATGTCACAGGTTTAGATATTTCCGCAATTTCGGATAACTGCGATGTATTCGGTGCATATAAATACGGAAATTACTGGACACAACAGTATACCCGTCCGTTTTGGTATTCATTAAATACTCTAAAAAACGTAGGATTCGATTATTTCATAGATCTTTATGCTCCGGAATTAGACATTCCACTATCATTCACATATGAGAAAAAAATAACCTCAAATCCTAAAGCTGTTTCCACCGACGGTAAAATCATCATGGGTAACAATGGAAATACAACCTGGATATTGCAAACCGAAGCCTCATTCATTGCTATTCCAGAAGAAATACAAAATATAACCTCTAAAGTTACTGACTTAAATGAAATAACAATTACTTGGGACAAAACTCTTTATTCGCCGTTCGAATATATTTTGAAATCATACAACATATATTGTGATGGAGAATTAATTGAAAATGTTTTGGCAGAAGAAACAGGAGGAGGCAACAACGATGGAACTGGAATTGAACCTCTAGCAAACAGTTCTACAATCAATTATGTGCACAAAGGGGTAACAGCCGGATATCATGACTATACTATTACGGCAGTATTTGAAAAAGAAAACGAACATTCAACATTAGAATCACCACGCGCTGACCCTATAGAAATATGTATGCCAAATACATTTGCACTTCCATTTTACGATGATTTTGATTCAAGTCTCATTGAAACTAATTATTGGACAATAGAAGATCAAATGGCTAACTCTACCCAATTTTATTGGGGGTGTGGCATGTATTTAGGAATAAATAGTTCTTTCGCATTAAATGTAGGGGTATCATCAGAGACACCTTACTCTAATGCATTAGTATCCAGACCCATGGATGCAAGGCAATTGGATCATGTTTATATTTCTTATGTTAAACGCTATTTATTCGTCAACAGTGAAGATTGGGAATTAACAGGTGATACATTGAGTATTGAAGTATCCTCTGATGATCAGACTTGGATTCCGGTAAAAAGACATTCAATCAACGAAGAAGAAGCCGGGTCATGGAGCTTTGAATCAATTGATGTTTCAAAATATGTTGCACATACTCTTTTCAAAGTAAGACTTAGAATACACGGAAAGGCTTTAGCGCAATTATGTTGGTATTTCGATTTATTTAAAGTAGGAACTGTTGCAGAAAAAAGTGCTCCTCAAGACCTGATAGGAAAAGTTGAATCGAATAAGGTTAATTTGGTTTGGAAAAACTCTATAAGTGCCTACGAATTAAACTATCTTGATAGTCCATACGGTTGGGATGTTTATAACTTGGCAATTGGTGACGAGGGTAATACTTTTATCGCAGTAAACTCATTTGATCCTAAAGATTTATTAATGTTTGAGAGTAAATATATTACTTCAATAAAAGCCTTCATTAACCATGATTTAAACATAGAAAATTCTAAAGATACGCATGTATCAGTAGTAATCTATGAGAACAATGAATTAGTAAGAGAGCAAGAAATCAAGGATCTTATCTATAATGAAGAAAACATACTTGTACTAGATGAACCTATTAAAATAGACCCTACTAAAGAATTAAAATTCGGCATCAAGATTTTTGATTATGATGAAAGACAAATTCCTATTGCTTACCAAAACACACGTAACTTTATTGCCGGCAAAAGCGATTTGTATTCACAGGATAATGGTAAAACATGGAAAAAATTGTCCGATTTCTATGCCAATATGGAAGGGCATGAGCTAGACGGATATGCCTGCTGGGAGATTACAGCTAATATAACAGATGAATCCACAGTAAGTAAGGACATTACACGTGATGCAGACTTAATGGCTTATAACATTTTCCGTAACGGAGAAAAGATTAATGAGCAATTAATATATTACTTGCAACCTAGATATATAGATACAACTCCTATAGATAATGGTTGTTATGAAGTAGTAGCTTATTATCTTGATGGCTCAATATCTGACTATTCCGTTCAATATTGTATTGGGGAATTACCTCCTTCATCGATAGATGATCATACAAATAATAGCAATTGGGCAATTTATCCTAATCCTGCTACTGATTGCATTAACATTCCGGGAGATTTCAACCAAGCAATGTTATTGAATATCAACGGACAGGTAGTATTATCAACAACAGAAGCAATAATCTCTGTTTCATCACTTCCTGCAGGGGTTTACTTCCTGAAAATAGAAAACGGCAATGCTATTCACACAGAAAAGGTTATGATTAAGAGATAGAAAGACTGATTATGCAAAATGAGATTGTCTCAAAATTGAGACAATCCTTTCCAAATCCCTCCTGATACAGTCTGTATCAGGAGGGATATTTATAAAATCTAAACAAACTCTATTGCTTTACGAACTTCGTTATGATTTCCGAACTCCCGGTCCTTATTCTCACCAAATAAACTCCTTTAGCCAATTCCTGTACAGAAACCGCATTACTGTCCCGAACGTCTTTCAGCAACACACCATGAAGAGAGTAGACAGAAATACGCGAGACATCTTCACCGGAAACATTTAGAACATCCGAAACAGGATTAGGATAAACCGAAACAGGACTTTCAGGAACCTCACTCAACGAAGTAGAGATTGTCATCTCTTTATCAGTATACAACCGATATTCTCCCGGAGCTAATGTAATAGTGTTATTCACGGAGGTTATCTGTTCTGTTGTCTTAGAGAAATAGTTATACCATGTCCCGGTAGCAGGAAAAGTTACAGCTACATTACCCTGTGTTACACCATAATTCGCCACAATCACGGCATTCATATCCGGAGACTTCAGAACCAGGTACTTGCAGGCATCGGACAGCTTATAGGTGATATCACTCGTAGAGAATACCGGATATTGGGCTTTCATGGCAAACAGCTGAGCCCATGTGTTATAGACAGACTTACGGTCGGTATCTTCGAGATAATTCCAACAAACAGGTTTCTCGCCTACCCGGTCGTTGTAATTGATAGAATAATCATATCCCAATTCACCGAACTGCCAAATCATCTTCGGACCGGGAATAAGGAAGAACAGACATCCGGACATTTTCAGGCGATTCATGCTTGTAGCATGATCTTTCGTATCATATCCGCCTGCGGCATTACCATACGTTTTTAACTTATAAGCCATACGTTCTTCATCATGACTTTCCATGTAACCCACCAAATTGGGAGCAGACCATGTGCGTTTCTTGTAAACTGCACCGGAGATATCCGACTTAGAATTCTCAGTAAATCCCATCGCCCCCTCGCAAGCATTGTTGTTCATATTCCCCCAAAGCATCAGCCCCGCAGACGATAGTTCTTTCTCTTCCGTGTTATCCGCGAGATGTTCGCAAATGACATAGGCATCAGGATTACGTTTCCACACTTCGCCTGCCATCCGTTTCAGGTTGGCAATACGGGAAGCATCATAAGCAGACGCATAATCATTAACATTGGAATAGACGGTATTAGAAAACCCTTTCGTAAAATCATACCGGAAACCATCCACCCGATACTCATTCATCCAGTAAGCCGCCACACTATCCACCAATGCACGGGTGTAGGGACTGTCATGGTTAAAATCATAACCCCAACTCAAAGATGGATTAGCAATATTGGACTGGCGGTTATACCACGGATTATCGGCAGACGGTGTACCGTCGGCATCACGATACAGCAGATAGAATGGTGATTGTCCATAGCTGTGATTCAGCACCAAATCCATGATAACGGCAATACCGTTTCGGTGACACTCATCCACGAAAGCCTTCATATCATCCTTCGTACCGTAATATTTATCGGGAGCAAAATAAAAAGACGGATTATACCCCCAACTGGAGTTACCTTCAAACTCATTGACAGGCATCAGTTCAACGGCATTTATACCTAAACCTTTCAAATAGGAAATCTTCTCCCGTGCCGAGTTAAAAGTATGCTCTTCCGTAAAGTCGCGCAACAGAAGCTCATAGATAATCAGCTTCTCCTTTGCCGGTTTATCAAAGCCAACACTTTTCCATGTGTAAGGGGTTTGATCTGTTTGTAGCACAGACACGATACCTTCGGTCTTCCCTGTGGGATAAGCCATCAGTCCGGGATAGGTAGTTGCCGTAATATCACCATCGTTCCATAGGTCGAGTACTTTATCGGTATACGGGTCGGCAATCCTTATCGCCCCATCCACCAGATATTGAAAGGCATACTCCTGCTTCGGCGTAAGCCCTTGCAAAGTGATCCAGAAATACTCCCCATCCTTTTTCAGTTGATAATCGGGCAACGGATTCCACGCGTTGAAATCACCGATGGCGTAGACACTTGTCTTACCGGGAGCTTGCAGCACCAGTGTGACTTCTGTAGGACTGACATAGTTAATACCGGGACGTACTCCATCCGGCAAGGGAGCCGAAACAGAAGGTTCAAGGATACTGACCAAACGGGTTGCACTACCGACGACACCGTCCAACGTAGCCGTAGCCTTCACAGTATAAGTACCCGGTGAAGAAAAGACATAGGACGCGGATATACTGGTAGCACGATTCTTCGTGGCAACTACCGATTCATTAACAGACAGTTGCAAATCGGCTGCCACCGATGATGAAGCCGTCAACGTGAGGGAAGTGCCCTTCTCCACCACCATATCTTTGGCAGGACTATCCAACTTTACATTTAAACCGGATTCATAAACAGACAAATAAATATCTTTCTCTCCGGTCTCCTTTCCCGTAAGATAGTCATTGCCGGATTTAGCTCCACTTCTGAATACAAAAACCAACTTCTTTATCGGTGTGCCCGCAGGTACTCCGTAATACGTACGGATATCCGGTGACAGGGTGAGTTCCCATTTATTATTCCCTAAAGAAGTCATCTTATATTTATCGGAGTTGGCTCCCCATGTAGATGCATATTCCCAGCGGGAATCATTGCTACCGGTAATCACTCCCGTATGAGCATAGACATCACCGTTATAGTTCATTAACCCTTTGCTCCCTTGGGATGCATCGAATATGACCTTTATACTCCCGCTCTCGGTCACAAAACCCGGCTCGGTAGTCAATATCTGCGCGTGAGAAGACAAGCAAAACAAAAAGGACAGGATATAGATGAAACCTTTTTTCATAAGACTCTTTTGTTTATTAATTACTGAGGAATCAGGAGCAAGTAACGGACGAACAAGCCTGTTCTTCCTGATGCACAAATCTTATCACAACCACGATAAAGTTTCCTCACTATTGTGACAAAGTTGTTTCACCCGGACGAAACTATTGTTTCACCCTAATGAAAAAGTTATTCCATCCGGATGAAAAAATAGTTTCACCCGGATGAAAAGACTTGTTCTTCAAGAAGAAAAGGCTATCCCTCTCAACCTTCCTACCTATCTTACCTCTCGGTTTATTTCTTCACTATGGAATAAGTATAATTTCCGGGAGTAAGATTCAACTCTATATCATAGCTTCCGGCTTCGGCAATGGCTATATTCCCACCATCCGATACAGCTTCACCACTCAATCCTGTTCCGCCAAAGTTATAATCCCAAGAGGTATCAATTCTAAATTTAAGTTCTCCTGCCAGCAGCGGTATATTTTTCAATACCCATTTATAAGAACCTTTGTCCATTGGCTCCAACGTCATCGGAGTGATGTTATCCCAACCGTTTGCGGTGGCACTACCGATAATACCCCATACTTGCTTGGTCAATGTATAAGAATACGCATTGAAATCCACATCGATGGAATAGAATCCGTCGCCCTCCGGCATATCGATATTTGTCTGGCTATCAAAAAGCAAACTGTTTTCCGTAGCTCCTTTTCCCCAGTTATCAGGACCCCAGTCTGTGGTCTGCCCTAAGAACTTGATACCGCCTCCGGCTGCAACCAAATAGGAATAATTACGGAATAGACCTTCTGCTCTCTTTTCAAACAAAATGCCATTTGCAGGAGTCCAATCCGCAATGCACGAACCTCCTACCAGATAAAGCTGTTCCGGAATTTTATTCGGTTTGATGGAGAAAGTCGAAGCATCCAAATCCACTTCAATCTTATACATTCCTTCCGTCGCTACCGGAGGAATATTCTTCGAGTCTGTACCTTCATACAAAGCACCTTGATATTCCGATGGTAACGGATCGGTAATATCTTCTTCCAATCCCCATACACCATGATCCCAATCTCGCTCTGCAATGAATTTGAATCCGTATCCGTCTGTTTTCAAGCGAGCAATAATCTCAAACTTGCCTTCATCTACTTTGGTAAAAGGAATTGCATCCGTTTCCGTCCATCCGGCTTCGGTAGCCCCACCAATCAGATACAATGTCTCCGGTAATACATTTACTTTAAATACAAAAGGAGCATCCGAATTCGTTGTGACATTACCGGCCAAATCGGTCAATGCCATTTGAATGGCAATCGTTTTGTTCCGGTAACTTGCAGGCAAAGTAACTGTTTTTGTATAGTCATAGTTTTGCAATCCTTCTAACTCGATAGAGTCGAGTACAGATGCTTCCTCATCCGACCATATCTTCAAAGACTTCAATCCTACATTATCCGTCAATTTCAAAACAATATCGAAAGAAGCCTTGTATTGCAGCTCCGTGTCAGAAGACAAAACAAAGGTAGGGGCTGCTTCATCTTTCATACCAACCAATACCTTTATCTCCTTTGTCAGAGTAAGTTGGTTTTTACTGTTCAGAGTCACCTTTACCACATACAGACCGGTAACAGCCGATACCGGGACTGTTACTTCCCGATTCAATTCATAAGAAGAAGCATTCACTTCTATCCTCTCGTCTAACCCCCAAGCATCACATACCAGTTCTACGGTTTCAATCCCGGCAGGGTTAGACAAAGCAGCTTTCAGCATCACGGTCTCCCCATTATTACCCTGCAACAACAGCGCATCCTCCGGTATCTCTATCTTCGGGGTAATCGTGGTAATATCATCCAGCATATATTCATTCTCATCGCATGCACCCAGCAAGCCTAAAGAACATATCGTCAATACAATAAATAGTATCTTTTTCATATTTCTCTTTTTTAAGGTTCGTAATTACTTGATAAAACTCCCTTTCAAGACCGTTTCCGATTCCATATTGCCACTTGAGAAACGAACTTCAATATCCGTAGCATCTGCCACCGCAGCAAACTGCCTTACCGGCAAAAGGACAAGGGTATAAGTGTAATCCGCCGTCTTCTTTGCTACGAACTTCTTGGTTTCAAGGCTATCATCTCCGTTCTTTAACGTAATGATATATTCAATCGTACTTCCATTGTATCCCAATAAAGGATCGGCAGGAGTCGTTTCCTCACCCGTTTCGGAATCTATAACAGCCTGAGCAAAGACAGTAGTATTCACAACTATAGGCAATACGTCGCTTGCTGTAAACTTCGCCAAGAAGAATTTTGCTGCAGTCGGACCCTCTTCCGCCACTTTCGGGATAAAGCAGAAATCACCGTCACCAGCATCTATTTTCTGATCCCACGTTCCATTATTGAATACTGCCATGATATTGGTTATCTTAGCCGTCTCCTCAATGCCGTAATACTCTGTCGGAATTAAGTTAATCCGCCAGATGCCTTCATGACCTTTCACTTTGGACAGAGCGGTTTTGTTCTTATCCGAATCGAAAGCTACATTGACGCCCGACCAATTATCCAGACCGGAATGCATATATACGGCAGGAGTATTCAAGTCAATCGTCCCCCCGTTATTCAGATTCACCATAATAGAAAGCGAAGTAGTGGCAGTAAACAGTTCGGGATAAATAGCTCCGTTTACACTATTTAGCTTACCGAAATCATAAGGAAGAAGCTCTGCCGAATCATCTGTCTGTACAGAACCGTCTTGCAAAACAACTAATCCCTGAAACTTTGTTGCTCCGGCAGGGTAATCCTTACCCATATTTACCTTAACGGAATACAGATTATCCTTGACCTTGGTAAGAGCATTGGTAAAAGAGCCCCAACCGCCATTATGGATATTATCTCCGGCATCCGACCAAGACCACAGGAACATGTTACCTTCCACACCATCCAAACCGGTTCCGGTAACATCCAAATAAAGTGTAATATCTTCGTTTACATCAAAAGCTGCCGGAATGGTATATATTTTAGGAGCTTGTGCAAACAGACTGCCTGTTATCAGTAATAAAGCTCCGATTATAAATAAACTATACTTTTTCATATCTTCTTAATTTATTAGATCATAAGGAATCAGTTTTGAGAAAGCTCATAGATATAAGTGGCTATAGCCTCATCTCCTACCATTCTCACATACTTTATTTTCAAATTAGTTCCTTTACGAGGAGGAGCAACCAGACCAAATTGTGATTTAGCATCACCGTTCTTCAACAAGACTGTCATCGGGGCTTCAGCATCGTCCAGACTCCACGTACCGGTAGCCATTCCGATAAAATCGGGCGCATTGCCTGTCACCTCAAATGTGTTATCATCCTTAAAATTGATTTTGAAAGTAGCAAAATCAAAATAGGAAGTTATGTCCATTTGCTCTCCGGCCTCATTCATTAGTAATACAGACTTTACTGACCAATCGCCCAGCACCCCTTCCACTTTATTGAAGGGAGTACCTACTTCATAATCATCATCCTGACAAGAGGATAAGCCCAGAATTGCAATAAGCAATAACGATATATATTTTATAGTCTTCATAATATATTAGTTTTTGTTTTTAATAATATCAGGATTACCATTAGACTCTGCACTCGGAATCTCGAACAGTAGTTGGCGTGCATTCCATTCAAAACGATTCACATTTTTATGCTGACGTTTTAAATCATGGATACGCTCTCCCTGAAATGCCAATTCGAATCGTCTTTCCATTTGGGCATTTGCCATAATGGTTTCGGCAGAAGCAGCATCCGATGTCCTCGGTGCACCGTAAGCACGTCTTTCTATCTTATTAAGAGCGGCAACAGCACCGGCTTTATCCGTTTTAGCGGCAGCTTCGGCATAAATCAACAATAATTCGTTTTCCGCAATGACAATGCAATCCATATTGTCATAATCAAACTTTGTGGTATAATAAGTACCATTTTCCTCTTTAAAAAAAGCATCGAAACGTTTATCACCATTATTTGCTTTGATCGTATTAAACAAATCGGAAGAAGGCATACAACGGGTTGAAGCAGCAGGGTCATCCGTACGATATCTAGCACGGATAGCTCCCCAAGAGTCATTACTCTTTCCTGTACTCGGAATCATAAAAATAACTTCTTTCGTTGTGGCTCCTTCTTGTGAAGCACGGGCAAACTTTGCTTTCAAGTCATCATCCAAATCATACTTACTTATTACTTTACCGGCATAAGTAGCTGCATTATCCATATCTCCCTTATAAAAATATACTTTAGCCAAAACTGCATTTGCCGCATCCCTTGTAGCAAATCCGCAATCCCAAGTACGATCTTCCGGAAGATTGTCGGCAGCAAACTTCAAGTCTGTAATAATCTGAGTATAGGTAGCCTCAAGCGTAGAACGTTGAACTGGTATAAAGGCATCGTCCATAGAAACTGTACCTCTCAATCTCACCGGTATTCCCATACCTTCTAAATCCTTCGTCGTATCATCATAAGGCAATCCCCAGATACGAACTAAATGGAAATGTCCCAACCCACGAATAAAACAAGCATCAGCTTCCAATCGGTTTTTCGTTGCTTCATTCGCACCGGCCAGAATTTCATCGGCTTTCGAACTGAAAGCAGCAAAGTTAGCTTTATTAATAGATGCATACGTATCCGACCATGCCGTATTACCCACGGCATTAAATAAATCAGTCGTATAAGAGGAAATCTGTGTCCATTCGTATTGATTCTCCAACGTAATGGCATCTCCTCCCATCACATCTTGGGCAACAAGCATCTCACCACCCATAAATCCGGCACCGCGAATACTTTGATAAGCATCCACCATAAACTTTTGCAAATGCTCGGGAGTCTTTACGGAATCCTCCGTCAATACCAAATCATCCGGCTTTATCTGCAAAAAGCTCATATCGTCACATGATGTCATGGATAAAACCATGCAGCACATCAATATCAATAATTTTATATATTTCATAGTCATTTGATTTTAGAATGTAACATTCAAGTTAAAAGTAAAATTACGGGATTGAGGCAAAGACAGATAAGTGACATTCGCACTCAAGTTCTTCTGTTGAGCATTCTCCATATCCCTGAAGATTTCAGGATCAAGACCATCATATCCTGTAATACAGAATAAGTTTGTTCCGGTTAACCCCAGACGAACACTACTCAATCTCATTTTCTTTACCCATGCTTCCGGTAAAGTATAACCTATTGATAACGATTTCAATCTTAGGAAAGAAGCATCATACAAATCCTCGGTTGTATTGGCTGTCGTCGCAATACCGCTGTTACCCAGTGTTGCACGATTTACATCTGTAATATCTCCCGGCTGTCTCCAACGGTCAAGCACTTTCTTCGTCAAGTTCCATCCACCTAAGTTTCCTCTTTGGAATTTACCGGAATCATCATAGATATTACCACCTATCTGGAAAGTAAACAGGATTCCTAAATCCCAGTTCTTAAATGTAAAGTCGTTATTAAATCCTCCGACAAAATCCGGATAAGGATGTCCTACCACCTGACGGTCTCTATCTGGGTTATACTCTTTAGTTACCCCTACCACCTTCTTGTTCTCATCCAACTTTTCATAAATAGGCATACCATCGGCAGGATCTACTCCCAGTTTCTTTACCAAGTAGTTTACCCCAATCGGTTCACCTTTAATAACACGGGTATCTCCTGCTCCACCCAAAGCATCAGCTCCGGCATTCCCTACATCCAAAACTTTATTTATATTTTTTGCAATGTTAAAGTCCGTAGTCCAAGTAAAATCACGAGTAACGATATTACGGGATTTTATAGAGAACTCGAAACCTTTGTTTTCTATCTCACCGATATTTTTCAGAATAGTTCCCCAACCGGATGATTTGGGAGTTGTCACTTCAAGGAATAAATCCTTTGAACGCTTGTTATAATAACCGATTTCACCACTGATACGATTATTTATAAATCCGTATTCCAAACCGACATCAAACGTACGGGTAGTTTCCCACTTCAAATCAGGATTAGCCAAACCATCTATTTTCCAGTAATGAAGGTTCTGCGGATTCTGATTGTTACTATCTTTGATATAATAAATTTGGTTGGAAGTCATATTGGTAGTTCCCCATTGCGCATAATTAGGAATCTCCGCATTACCGGTCAATCCATATCCTGCTTTCAATTTCAATAGGCTTACTACCTTTTGATGTTTCAGAAACTCTTCTTCCGTAAGCACCCAACCGATAGAGGCAGCAGGGAAATCACCAAACTTATTGTTCGCACCGAAACGAGACGATCCATCACGACGGTAGGTCAAAGTCAATAAGTAGCGATTCATCAAAGCATAGTTGATACGTCCGAAGAAAGAGACGAAAGAATATACCTGAGAAGGGTTCTTTCCTGAGTTATTACTTGCACCTACTTCCGGAAGTTCCGGATTATTGAACAGCCAGTCTTCCTTGCCCGGTTCAAAAGTAACATTATGGAAAGTATAATCCGTTGTAGATTTCATAAACTCCGTACCTATCATAAACTTAAAGCTATGTATATCCGCTACCTTTAAATCATAATTAGCTAATGCCTTGGCATTCCAATTGAAGTTTTTACTTCTATTTTTATTAGCTGAAGGACTAGTTTCCACAATGCGGGTAGCCAAGAAATACCGATTGGAATTCAAATAATCCACATTACCTTCCGCCCGAACGGAAAGTCCTTTCAATATTTCGTAATTCAAATACATACTACCCATTACTCTCGAATTACGCGTCTTCCACTGACGGTTATGAATACCCACTGCCGGATTCAGATTCGATGGAAACTTAAAATAATCATCGGAATAAGTTCCGTCGTCATTAATAGCATGAACGGGGAAGTAAGGTAATGCCATTGACCAAGCATCTCCGATACCGCCTTTTTCCCATCCCATCGGTACATTCGTTTGATTAGTATAAGTATAAGATGCATTCAGACCCATTGTGAAGTTTTTAGTCACATTATAATCCAAATTCAAACGGGAACTGATACGTTTGAAATCATCTTCTTTCAAAAAAGATTTCTCATCACTTGCAGAAAGTCCGAAATACGTTTTAATTTTGTCATTACCTTGTTGCATAGAAAAGTCTCCATAGTTAGACCAACCTACCTGAAGGACTTCATCTTGCCAATCCGTGTTTATATTCTTGGCCTGATCCCATGAAAGACCACCGGCTAACTTCGGATGCGGTCCATCATAGATACCTGTACCATAAATAATATCATTCTCATACCCTTCCTGCAAAAGAGTAAGATATTCGTCGGTATTCAGCATATCCATTCTTTTCACAATAGTAGAAAGACTGGAACGATAATTGAAGTTAAATACCGGTTTCCCTTTCTTTCCCCTTTTTGTGGTAATCAAAACAACGCCGTTTGCTCCGCGAGAACCATAAATGGCAGTAGCCGAGGCATCTTTTAGTATTTCAATACTCTCAATATCATTGGGGTTAATAGAGGACATCGGATTAACATTCATACCGGCAGGTCGGTCTGTACCTCCTCCTTGAAGTGGCATTCCATCTACAACGTACAATGGATCACCCCCCGCTGTAATAGAAGCTACACCACGGACACGGATGGCAGCTCCCGCACCTGCCATACCTGAAGTTTGAGTTACCTGTACTCCCGCAGCACGTCCTTGAAGTGTTGCATCAAAAGAAGAGTTAGGTGCTCCCATCAAATCCTTACCCGCAACCTTGGCTATGGAACCGGTTACTTCACGTTTATTTTGAACACCATAACCAACCACAACTACTTCATCAAGTTGCTCGGATTCTTCCTGCAAAGTTACCGTCACTTCAGAAAGTCCCTTTACGTTTTTCTCCTGAGGAACATACCCTATGAAAGACACCACAATCACATTCTGACCATCTGCCAACAGCAAATTGAAATTACCGTCAGCATCGGTAATAGTTCCATTAGTCGTACCCTTTGCTAAAATATTAGCACCAATAATCGGTTCACCTTGTACATCTTTTACATGACCTCTCAATGCGGTCTGTTGTGCAAAAGCACTCAATGTAAAGAATATCCCCAAGAAAAGGGACAGAACCATTCTACAGATTCTAAGATTAGTTCTCTTCATGCATTATAATATTAAAGTTAACAAATTATATTATTTCATCTTACTCAAGCCTTTCAGCTCACTTTTATCTTTAGCTTCTTTGATACTGATTGCAAATCCTCCTCCACTCATTGCACGCAATGTCAGTTTCGATTTATTTGTAACAATACCTTTCTTAATCGTATATGCCTGCGGATTATCCTTCCAATCGGCATCTTTTGCATCAGCATATACAGTCGCAATATATTGCTTATCCGAATCTAAAAAATCAAATGTCAATTTAGCTACATGGCCATTTTCATCTGCCGTACAACCGACATACCAATCATTCGTCCCTTTTGCTTTACGGGCTATTGTTATGTAATCACCCGGCTCGGCTTCCAAATATCTTGTTTCATCCCAATCAAGAGCCACGTCCTTTATAAATTGGAAAGCATCCATAAATTGCTCATAGTGTTCAGGGATATCGGCTGCCATTTGCAACGGACTGTACATCGTTACGTAAAGTGCCAACTGACGTGCCAATGTTGTTCGTACCTGTGAATTATTAGAAGGATTCATCTTATTACAATGTGGCTCAAAAATACCCGGAGTATAATCCATCGGACCACCAAGTAAACGGGTAAAAGGTAGAATCGTCGTATGGTCTACATTGTTTCCGCCAAAAGATTCATATTCTGTACCACGAGCAGACTCATTACCAATTAAATTAGGATAAGTACGACACAATCCCGTAGGACGGGTAGCCTCATGCGCATTAACCATAATTTTATAATCAGCGGCTTTTGTCACAGCATACAAATAATGATTATTCATCCATTGCCCGTAATGATGTTCCCCACGAGGGATAATATTACCTACATAGCCACTCTTTACGGAGTTATAACCATTATCAACCATAAATTGATAGGCCTTATCCATGTGACGTTCATAATTACGTACCGAAGCTGAAGTTTCATGATGCATCATCATTTTAATTCCTTTAGATGCTGCATAACGATGTATTTCCTTCACATCAAAATCAGGATATGGTGTGACAAAATCAAAAACATAATCTTTGCTTTTTCCAAACCAGTCTTCCCAACCTTCATTCCATCCTTCTACCAAAACTGCATCAAATCCATGTTCCGCAGCAAAGTCAATATAACGCTTCACATTAGCTGTATTGGCAGAGTGTCTTCCGTTCGGTTTCGTCTTTGCATAATCCGTCTCACCAAGTTTTACACTTGTCAGTTCATCTGTATAAGCCCACGTACCTTTATTGGTAATCATATCCCACCAAACACCGACATATTTCACCGGTTTAATCCAAGAAGTATCTGTCAATTTACAAGGTTCATTCAAATTCAAGGTAATTCTTGATGCAAGAATATCACGCGCATCGTCACTGACAATCACTGTACGCCACGGAGAAACACAAGGCGTCTGCATATACCCTTTATCTCCCTTTGCATCCGGAGTAAGCCATGACTCAAAAACCAGATTCTTATCGTCTAAATTCAGGTTCAGACACGAATAATCCACCAATGCAGCTTCATGTAGGTTGATATATAAACCATCGTCCGTCTTCATCATCAAAGCCGTCTGAACTCCTGTTAGTGAAAATGGAGTTTGTGAAGAGTTCGGAGTAATAGCTTCTTTCATCAGCCCTCTGATTTCGGACAGACGTGAAGTCATTGTGCTATATTCCTGTGTATCATAATCTCCCGGTAACCAAAATGCTTTATGATCACCTGCCATTGCAAATTGTGATTTCTCTTCCTTTATCACAAAATAGTTAAGTTCCGTCTGTTGAGGAAACTCGTAACGAAAACCTAAACCATCATCAAATAAACGAAAACGTACGATGATATACCTATTATTCATCGGTTGATTCAAGGTTACAGTCAGCTCATTATAATGATTATGTATCTCCTTTTCTTCTCCCCATACGGGTTTCCAAGTTTCATCGAACGTTGAAGTTTTTGTATCCTTTACTTCAAAACCATTATATAAATTTGTTTTATTATCCAGACTATTTATATCCTTACGCATCTTGAACTCAAAATCTACAGCGGCATCGGCATCTTCCTTTTTCAACTCCAAACCCAAGCTACTGGGTTTGATTACTGTCTTACCTTTATAAGTCAAATCGTAAGTAGGAGTACCCTGAGCATCCAACTTAAAATTCATTTCCAAATTACCATTGGGTGAAAGTAGCTTTTGAGCATTTGCAATAAATGAAATGCAAAGAAATACTGAAATTAAAAAGTGCTTTTTCATATTATTATAATATTAATTAATAGGCCAACAAACATCCGATTATCATTTCGTATCAGACATCGCAAATGTAAGCGTGATAAATAGTAATTAATTAAACGAGAATGAAAATATAAATCATTTTAGTTATTCAAAATAATCATGTATTTGATAATCAATTATTTAGATTTAAATATCCAACAAATAAATATAAACCATTGTGAACTATATCAGAATGTTAGAATCAATGTTTCACGTTCCTTTAATGTCAAACTCTTATCTAAATGAACTTCTTTTCCTGCAAAATCTATGGCAGTTATTGATGGTAACACTTCTTTATAAGAAGATAAATCCAAAGTCTGCTGTTTATCTGTACCATTCAAAAATACAACCACCGATTTATTCCCATATTTCCGTTCATAAACATATACTCCATTCTTGGGAACAAAATGTTTTAATGTGCCTTTCGTTACAATATCATTCCCTTTTCTCCACTGAAGCAATTTCCGGAGATAAGTGTAAGCTTCATTTTCCCGAGCTGTTCTTTCAGTCATAGAGAAAGCATTATATTTATCTCTTTTCCATCCACCAGGGAAATCCGCACGAAGTAAACCATCACTTCCATTAGCCTTATCAGCTGCCATTAATATTTCTGTTCCATAATAAATTTGGGGAATACCACGTGTAGTCAACAAGAATACGAGTGCTTGTTTATAACGGTTCAAATTACTCGTACTTTCCAAAGTTCTATAAAAGCGAGAAGTATCATGATTATCCAGAAAGGTCAATAAGTTATTCGGATTAGCATATACAATATCTTGTGTCAGATAGTCATATATACGATAAAGACCTCCTCCCCAATCTTGAGTTTCTTCATCAAAAGCCTGATTCATAATTTCCATCAACGGGAAATCCATAACCGTAGGAAGGTTTGAATTCTTGGGAGCCGCCAAACGATTGTCTTTCTGCCAATAAGAAACCAATATATTGTTATTCAGCCAAGTTTCACCGACAATATTAAAATCGGGATACTCATCCATAACTGCTTTGCACCAACGTGACATTCCATCAAAATCAGCATACGGATATGTATCTTGACGGATGCCATTAATACCGCTATACTCAATCCACCAAATACTATTTTGAATCAAATAAGTAGCTACATCTTCATTTCGTTGATTAAAGTCCGGCATTACTTCGGCAAACCATCCATTCAACGCCAAATTCTTTTCGAAATCCGAAGCATATTTATCCGATTGAGTCGCCGTTCGAAAATTAGTTTGCGTATAATCATCCGGATAATTAAACCAATCTTTAGAGGGCTTATCTTTAAACAGATAATTTTCGCTTCCGCAATGATTAAAAATCATATCCATTACCACTTTTAATCCTTTGGCATGAGCACTATCAACTAATTTACAAAAATCTTCATTTGTTCCAAACCGACGGTCTACCTGATAATAGTCGGTAATAGCATAACCATGATAAGAACCACCCGGCATATCATTTTCTTGAATCGGATTGAGCCAGATGGCTGTTACTCCCAAATCCGAAATATAATCAAGGTGATTGTTTATACCTTTTATATCTCCGCCATGACGTGCGGAGGGATCTTCTCGGTCTACCTTTGCTTCATACATACCCTTTATTACATCATTCGATGTATCGCCATTAGCAAAACGGTCAGGCATAATAAGATATAACACATCCCCGAAACTAAACCCTTTCCTATTCGCAGATCCAGTATCTCGCTTTTTCAACTCATACGGAACAGCTATACGAGCTTTACCTTGTTGTAATATGATATTAAATGTTTGAGGTACAGACTTTGATAAATCCACATACAATAATAAATAATCAGTATTCCCCGGTTTTACAATCCTCTTTAGATGCACATCTTCAGCAGAGAGCGATACCTCTGAAGAAGCAATATTTTCTCCATATAACAAGATTTGCAATTCCGGATTTCTCATTCCCGCCCACCAGAAGGCGGGTTCCACTTTCTGCAACGAAGTTGCTTGCAGCGTTTGCATATAAATAAAGATAAATACCAAGAGTGTCGCTAAATGTTTCATATTACTAGATTTGGATTGATTAAACAACTGTCACAAATATAAAAGGTTCTATGATGTCTCTGAAAGAAATAGAAAGAAATTATAAATCGCTTAGAATTATAACATACTGATAATCTTTATAATAATCAAATAAAAGACTGACAAAAATATAAACGGATAGGAATAGCTTTCAAACATAAAACAAGCATATTTTAGTCTTTTCTATTTCTTTTCGTAAAGAATCATTATATTTGCTGAAAACCTAGTCAAATGAAAAAAATAATCTCTATATTACTTTTGTTCATCTGTTGCAATCCCGTAAACAGATCGTTTGCTATTCCTAAAAACGTTTCCAATGAAAACATACTTAAGCAATTAGACAAAGTTATTGAACAAAAAAGCCAATATCATGCGCAAAGAGAAAGAAAAATCGACAGTTTAACCACTTCATTAAAATATACAACCTCCGCACGGAACAAGTTAGAAACTTATAATGCACTATATGATATCTATCTACACTATCAGGCAGATTCAGCTCTTCATTATGTCAAAAAGAAACAAGAACTTATTCCTTTATTGAGTAATCCATCTCTAAAAGACGAAGTGTTAATTAATCAAATTGAGGTAATGGGAGTTATGGGTATGTATAATGAAGCATTGGAAATGCTTAAACATATCGACACAAAGACTTTGCCCGATAACCTACTTTTATATTATTACCATGCTTGTCGCGCCTGTTACGGATGGGCCGCCGATTATACCAATACCAACAATAAAAACAAATACCAGAAATTGACAGATTTCTATCGGGATTCTATATTGAATATCACTGAAGATGGCATTGATCGCGATATTGTTCTTGCCGACAAACTAATAATAAATGAAGATTGTGATAAAGCCATTGCTATTTTAAACAAAGCACTTCCTAATAGTCACGACAAACGCCAAAAAGGATATATAACTTATAATCTGGCAGATGCTTATGGTTGTCAAGGAAATATTGAAAAGCGAATCTATTATTTGGCAGAGACAGCAATTACCGATATTAAATCTGCCATCAGGGAATACGAATCACTGCAAAAACTGGCACTGTTGATGTTTGAAGAAGGGAATATAGACCGAGCTTATAAGTATTTGAACTGCTCCATGGAAGATGCTGTTGCTTCCAATGCAAGATTGCGCTCCATTGAAGTTACGAATTTCTTCCCCATCATTGATAAAGCCTATAAATTAAAGGAGAAAAGGGAGAAGAAGATAACCGACATCCTTTTATTTAGTGCCGGGATTCTTTCTTTACTTTTACTGATTACTATTTTTTATTTATATAAACAGATGAAGAAACTGTCGGTAGCACGGAAAGAATTGAGTGTAGCTAACCAACAAATGAAAACGGTAAACCGAGAGTTGATACAAACCGGAAAAATTAAAGAAGAGTACATAGCACGTTATTTGGATAGATGTGCTATATATTTAGAAAAATTGGATAACTACCGCCGTTCTTTAATAAAACTAGCAATGGCTTCTCGCGTAGAAGAATTATTCAAGGCTATAAAATCCGAACAATTCATCAATGACGAACGAGAAGAGTTCTACCGTGAATTCGATAAATCCTTCTTAAACCTCTTCCCAAATTTCATTCAGTCATTTAATGATCTATTAATCAAAGAAGAACAAATACACCCAAAAGCCGGAGAACTCTTATCTACCGAATTACGCATCTTTGCCTTAATACGTCTAGGAGTTACAGACAGTAACCGTATTGCCCACTTCCTTGACTATTCGTTGACCACCATTTATAATTATCGAAGTAAAGTCAGAAACAAAGCTATAAACAAAAATACTTTCGAACAGGATATTACCAATCTATAAGAACATAACATACCCCCGAAAGAGGCTGAACCATTTATTCAATCATATCCCATATTATTATGAAAACACTATTACTACTATTAAGCTTGTTTTTTATAGATATTTTCTCATTCGCTTCTCCTATCACAAACTTACTGGAGCGCATTGACAAGGGAGCATCTAAAAAATTTATCATCGAACAAACAAAACTCTCCGACAAAGATTTCTTTGAATTAGATCAGAAAGATGGCAAGATCGTTATTCGAGGCAATAACTATGTAAGTATTGCTACAGGACTAAACTGGTATCTGAAATATTATGCAGGTATTCATCTTTCATGGAATGGCATGACTGCTAAATTACCTGTCACACTGCCAGTTGTTACTAAAAAAGAAAGACATGAAAGTATGTTGCCTTACCGTTATGATCTCAATTACTGCACTTTCTCATATTCGATGGCATTCTGGGACTGGCCGCGTTGGGAAAAAGAGATAGACTGGATGGCATTACACGGTATTAATCTTGCTTTAGCACTCACCGGGACAGAAAGCGTATGGTATAACGTTCTTAATAAGTTAGGTTATGACAAACAAAATATCAATGAATTCATTTCTGGTCCAGGTTTTCTTGCGTGGTGGCTTATGAATAATTTGGAAGGATGGGGTGGCCCTAATCCGGATAGTTGGTATACACAACAAGAAACACTTCAAAAAAAAATTGTAAAACGAATGCGTGAATATGGTATTGAGCCTGTACTGCCGGGATATGCCGGAATGGTACCCAATAATGCCAAAGAAAAATTAGGATTAAACGTATCAGATCCCGGACGATGGTGCAGCTATCGTCGCCCTGCCTTCTTGCAACCGGGAGATAAACGTTTCGAAGAAATATCCACTTTATATTACAAGGAACTGACAAAGCTGTATGGCAAGGCGAACTTTTATGCTATCGATCCTTTCCACGAAGGAGGGAGTACACAAGGAGTAAATTTGGATATTGCCGGAAAAGCAATTATGAATGCTATGAAAAAGATCAATCCGAAAGCCGTATGGGTAGCTCAGGCATGGCAAGATAATCCACGTACCAAGATGATCGAAAATCTGAAAACAGGAGATTTACTAATACTCGATTTACACAGTGAATGCCGACCTCAATGGGGAGACACTTCTTCCGAATGGTATAGAAAAGATGGTTACGGGCAACACAACTGGATATACTGCATGCTGCTTAACTTTGGCGGAAATGTCGGATTACATGGGAAAATGGATGCCGTAATAAACGGATTTTACGATGCAAAAAATGACACACATGCCGGACAAACTTTGCGTGGAGTCGGTATGACTCCGGAAGGTATTGAAAACAATCCGGCAATGTACGAACTGACGATGGAACTACCTTGGAGAGCAGAACGTTTCACGAAAGAGAACTGGTTGAACAGCTATGTAAAAGCTCGTTACGGTATGGAAGATGAAACAATAAGCAAAGTATGGCTATTATTGGGAAAAGGTATTTATAACAGTCCGAAGAATCTTGTCCAACAAGGTACACACGAATCTGTATTCTGCGCCCGTCCTGCCGAAGATGTTTATCAAGTATCAAGTTGGTCGGAGATGAAAGATTATTATAATCCTCAAGAAGTAATAGAAGCAGCCCGCTTGATGATTTCCATCGCTGATAAATACAAAGGAAATAATAACTTTGAATTTGATTTAACCGATATCCTACGCCAAGCTATTGCAGAAAAAGGACGTTTAATGCAAAAATCTGTTACCGCAGCTTACCGTGCCGGAGATAAAACACTCTTTGAAATGGCATCCCGACATTTCCTACAACTAATTCTTTTACAGGATGAATTATTGGCAACACGCCCCGAATTTAAAGTAGGCAAATGGATAAGTAATGCACGCGCATTAGGCAATACACCAACAGAAAAAGCATTATATGAATGGAACGCCCGAGTGCAAATCACAACCTGGGGCAATCGCATAGCTGCCAATGAAGGCGGACTCCGAGATTATGCACACAAAGAATGGAACGGTATCCTGAAAGATCTCTATTATGTACGCTGGAAACAGTACTTCGACTATTTATTTCAAAAATTGGATGGTAAGCAACCACAAGAAATCGATTTTTATACTTTAGAGGAATCATGGGCCAAAGCATCCAACTATTATTCTGCTGATCCGGAAGGTGATTGTATCGCAACAGCTAAACGTATCTTCAAGGAAGTATTTCAAAATTAAATCGGAAATAAAAAAGAGGAAGAACTTTATGTTTCCTCCTCTTTCTTATCTCACTTTATATAGATAAATTTATCTTCCGGCACGTTTACGTTCTGTTTCATCCAGAATAATCTTACGCATACGCATACTTTTCGGAGTAACTTCTACATATTCATCTTCTTTGATATACTCCAATGCTTCTTCCAACGAGAATACTACCGGAGGAATAATCTTCGCTTTATCATCCGAACCGGATGCACGCATATTTGTCAGTTTCTTGGACTTTGTTACGTTCACTACCAAGTCATTTTCCTTTGCATGTTCGCCTACAACCTGTCCGGCATATACTTCGTCTTGCGGGAAAATGAAAAAACGCCCACGATCCTGTAACTTATCAATCGCATAAGCAAAGGCTGTACCTCCTTCCATTGCAATGATAGAACCATTAGTACGACGTTCAATATCCCCTTTATAGGGTTGGTATTCCTTGAAGCGGTGGGCCATAATTGCCTCTCCTGCCGAAGCAGTCAACACATTCGTACGCAAACCGATTATACCACGTGAAGGCATATCAAATTCCAAATTAACACGGTCACCTTGCGTTTCCATAGAAACCATTTCGCCTTTACGGCGAGTTACCATATCAATCATTTTACTGGCATACTCTTCCGGCACGCTGATAGTAAGTTCTTCTACCGGTTCACATTTCACACCGTCAATTTCTTTATAGATTACCTGCGGTTGACCGATTTGCAATTCATATCCCTCGCGACGCATAGTCTCAATCAACACGGACAAGTGAAGCACACCACGTCCGAAGACCGTCCATTTATCCGAATCAGCACTTTTTACAACACGCAAAGCTAAATTCTTATCAAGCTCTTTCTCCAAACGGTCATTAATATGGCGGGAAGTTACGAACTTACCTTCTTTACCAAAGAATGGAGAATCGTTAATAGCAAACACCATACTCATGGTAGGCTCGTCAATTGCGATTGGTGGCAATGGTTCCGGATTTTCGAAATCACAGATTGTATCACCGATCTCAAAACCTTCAATACCGATAACGGCACAAATATCTCCCGAAGAAACTTTATCGGTCTTCTTGCGTCCCATCCCCTCAAAAGTATGAAGCTCTTTAATCTTCGCTTTCACCTGAGAACCGTCTCTACGCGAAAGGGTTACATTCATACCTTCGGTCAATGTACCTCGATGAACACGTCCGACTGCGATACGTCCCGTATATGAAGAATAATCAAGTGAAGTAATCAACATCTGCGGAGTACCTTCCAAAGCTTTTGGAGCAGGAATATATTCCACAATGGCATCCAATAACGGAGTAATGTCTTCTGTCTGTTTTTTCCAGTCATCACTCATCCAATTATTCTTTGCAGAACCGTATAGAACCGGAAAGTCCAACTGATCTTCTGTCGCATTCAGACTGAACATCAGATCAAACACCATTTCATAGACTTCTTCCGGACGACAATTCGGCTTATCTACCTTGTTTACCACAACAATCGGCTTCAATCCGATTTGAAGTGCTTTTTGAAGTACGAAACGAGTTTGAGGCATCGGACCTTCAAATGCATCCACCAAAAGAATGCATCCATCTGCCATATTAAGCACACGCTCTACTTCTCCACCGAAGTCCGCGTGTCCCGGAGTATCAATGATATTTATCTTTGTACCTTTGTAATTGATTGAAACATTCTTTGAAAGAATCGTTATTCCCCGTTCACGTTCCAAATCATTGTTATCCAGCATCAATTCACCTGTTGACTGATCATTACGAAATAAATGTCCCGCCAACATCATTTTATCGACTAGCGTCGTTTTCCCATGGTCGACATGGGCGATAATTGCAATGTTTCTAATATTTTGCATACAATACCTATAATTTGGGTGCAAAGTTACGATAAAATCTGGAATTGTATATTCTTTATTATTTATTTCTCTCAAAACCTTGTGATTTAAAAGATAATATGTATCTTTGCACGCTCTAAAGAATTATATATTTAATAACAAAGTCAAAAACATTATGTATTTAGACGCAGCTAAAAAACAAGAAATCTTTGGCAAATACGGAAAGTCTAACTCTGATACTGGCTCAGCTGAGGCCCAGATAGCATTGTTTTCATACCGTATCGCTCATCTGACTGAGCACATGAAGCTCAACAGAAAAGATTATAGTACAGAAAGAGCTTTAACCATGTTAGTAGGTAAACGTCGTAGTTTACTTAACTACCTGAAAGATAGAGATATCGAAAGATATCGTGCTATCGTTAAAGAGCTTGGACTTAGAAAGTAAGAAATTACTAGCGAAAGTATTAAAAGCCGTTCCTTTAAAAGGAACGGCTTTTTTATTTCTTTTCCGGCACTCTCCTTTTCCGAAAAAAAATATATCTTTGTAGCATTGCATAATATATTAATGTAAGATGGAAGAATTAAATCTACAAGAAATAAATCAACAGGAAGTAACTTATACCGAAGAGAACATACGTCACCTCTCCGATATGGAACACGTGCGTGTACGTCCGGGTATGTATATCGGACGTTTGGGCGATGGTTCTCAAGCTGAAGACGGTATTTATGTCTTGCTCAAAGAAGTGGTTGACAACAGTATCGATGAATTTAAAATGGGTTCGGGTAAACGCATCGAGATTGTCATAGAAGATAATCTGCGTGTATCTGTCCGTGACTACGGACGCGGTATTCCGTTAGGAAGCTTGGTCGATGCCGTATCCATGCTGAATACCGGAGGAAAATACGATACTAAGGCTTTTAAGAAAAGCGTAGGTTTGAATGGTGTCGGCGCCAAAGCCGTCAATGCTCTCAGTTCCCATTTCATTGCACGAAGCATCCGTGACGGACAGATGCGTGAAGCTATATTTGAGCGCGGAGAATTAATTAGTGATACTACTACCGATACAAATGAAGAAAATGGAACTTACATCTTCTTTGAACCGGATAACACTCTTTTTCTGAACTATCATTTCAATTCAGAATTTATAGAAACGATGTTGCGTAACTATACCTATCTGAATACCGGATTGGCAATTTTCTATAACGGACACCGCATCATTAGCCGTAACGGTCTGGAAGACCTCTTGAACGACAATATGACTGCACCCGGATTATACCCGATTGTCCATCTTATTGGTGAAGACATAGAAATAGCATTTACACATACATCTCAATACGGAGAAGAATATTATTCTTTCGTCAATGGTCAGCATACCACACAGGGCGGTACACATCAAAGTGCTTTTAAAGAGCACATAGCACGTACCATCAAAGAGTTTTTCGGGAAAAACATGGAATTGCAGGATATTCGTAACGGATTAGTCGCTGCCATTGCCATCAATGTCATAGAACCGACATTTGAGAGTCAAACCAAAATAAAATTAGGTTCATTGTCCATGGCCCCGGAAAAAGATTCCGAGGGACGTCCCTATCCATTGTCCGGTGTAAGTGTCAATAAATTTGTCGGTGACTTTGTTAAAGGTCATGTGGACAATTTCCTTCACAAGAATCCCGATATTGCCGAAGTCATGCAACAAAAGATTCAAGAGTCGGAAAAAGAACGCAAAGCCATAGCCGGAGTTACAAAAATGGCTCGCGAACGTGCTAAAAAAGCAAATCTTCACAACCGTAAGTTACGCGACTGCCGTTTCCACCTGAACGATAACAAAGGAGACAAGCAAGAAGAATCTTGTATTTTTATCACGGAGGGTGATTCTGCAAGCGGTTCTATCACTAAAAGCCGCGATGTGAACACACAAGCAGTGTTCAGTTTACGTGGTAAGCCCCTAAATTCATACGGACTGACCAAAAAAGTAGTTTATGAAAACGAAGAATTCAACCTTCTTCAAGCTGCCTTAAACATTGAAGAAGGTATGGAAGGATTGAGATACAACAAAGTAATTGTGGCTACGGATGCCGATGTAGACGGTATGCACATTCGCTTGCTTCTCATTACTTTCTTCCTCCAGTTCTTCCCCGACTTAATCAAGAAAGGACACGTGTACATTTTACAGACCCCTCTGTTTCGTGTGAGAAACAAAAAAGAAACAATCTATTGTTATTCGGACGAGGAACGTCAAAATGCGATAAAGAAACTGAGTCCGAATCCGGAGATTACTCGATTCAAAGGATTGGGAGAGATTTCACCTGACGAGTTTAAACATTTCATTGGCAAAGACATGCGTCTTGAGCAGGTTTCCTTGCGTAAAAACGACTTAGTTAAAGAACTTCTGGAATTCTATATGGGCAAGAATACGATGGAAAGACAGAGTTTTATTATAGATAATCTGATTATAGAAGAAGACGTAGCATAAAAGAATGAGAAGAGCAATATTTCCCGGAACGTTCGACCCGTTTACGATCGGACATTACTCCATTGTAAAACGAACGTTAACGTTTATGGATGAAATTATTATTGGCATCGGTATCAATGAAAATAAGAAAACTTATTTTCCAACCGAAGAACGGGTAGAAATGATACGCAGACTCTACAAAGACGATCTTCGTGTAAAAGTTCAAGCTTATGACTGCCTGACAATTGACTTTGCCCAGCAGGTGGAAGCCACATTCATCATTCGTGGCATCCGTACCGTCAGCGATTTTGAATACGAAGAAACAATAGCCGACATCAACCGTAAACTCGCCGGAATAGAAACTATTCTACTCTTTACAGAACCGGAACTGACTTGTATCAGTTCTACTATTGTAAGGGAACTACTCACTTACGGGAAAGATATCAGTCGTTTCGTACCCGAAGGTATGGGCATATAAAAAGAATACAAAGAACAAATGAGAAAAATAATCGTATCTCTCCTTTGCCTGTTCGCATTAAGCTTGCAGGCGCAAAATTATGGTTCATCGGCTGCAAGGAAATTACAATTAGCAGAATTTGCTATCGCAAACCTTTATGTAGACGAAGTTGATGAAGACAAAATTGTGGAAGAAGCTATCATTAAAATGCTGGCACAACTTGATCCGCATTCGCTCTATTCCAATCCCGAAGAAGTAAAGAAATTAAATGAACCATTGCAAGGTAACTTCGATGGTATCGGCGTACAATTCAATATGGTACAAGATACGCTTTTTGTTGTACAAACAATATCCGGAGGACCTTCTGAAAAGGTCGGTATCTTAGCCGGAGACCGTATCGTAATTGTCAACGACTCCACCATTGCCGGAATAAAAATGAGTACAGAAGAAATCATGAGAAGACTACGGGGACCAAGAGGTTCTAAAGTAGACCTCAAAGTACTTCGTAGAGGGGTCAATGAGCTACTTCCGTTCACCATCAAACGCGACCGTATTCCTATTTATAGTATCGATGCAGCTTATATGCTTAAAGATAAAATCGGCTACATCCGTATCGACCGTTTTGGGGCAACTACCTCAAAAGAGTTTTCCGATGCACTGACAAAACTAAAGAAACAAGGCATGAAAGACCTGATTCTTGATTTGCAAGGAAACGGTGGAGGCTACTTGAATGCCGCCATTGACCTGGCTAATGAGTTTCTAAATACAAAAGATTTAATTGTTTACACAGAAGGAAAACGAAATCCACGTAGTGAATTCTATGCAAAGGGTAATGGCCAGTTCCAAGACGGGAAACTTGCCATATTGATAGATGAATTTTCCGCCTCTGCCAGTGAGATTGTCACCGGGGCTATTCAAGATTGGGATAGAGGAATTGTAGTAGGACGTCGTTCTTTCGGGAAAGGACTGGTACAAAGACCTGTCGACCTGCCGGATGGCTCAATGATTCGTCTGACGGTTGCCCGTTACTACACTCCATCCGGAAGATGTATCCAAAAGCCCTATACCAACATTGAAAAATACAACGAAGATTTAATAGACCGATATAATAAAGGTGAAATGTCTAATGCCGATAGCATCCATTTCCCGGATTCTCTACAGTATACGACAAAAAGATTAGGACGAACGGTTTATGGCGGTGGCGGTATTATGCCGGACTATTTTGTCCCTATTGATACGACACGTTTTACCAAATATCATCGTCAGTTAAGAGATAAAGGTATTATTCTACAAGCAAATCTGAAATTTATCGAGAAGAATCGCAAAGCATGGCAGAACAAATACAACAAATTCGAAGACTTCGATAAAAAGTTTGAAATAACCCAATCGATGCTGGATGAATTGATAACAATGGCAACAGACGCTAAAATAGAATTTAATGAAGAAGAATATCAGAAATCTCTTCCATTGCTCAAGCTACAGCTCAAGGCATTGATAGCAAGAGATCTTTGGGATATGGAAGCCTACTTCCGCGTAATAAATGAAGCCAATGAAAGCGTGACAAAAGCTGTGGAATTATTGGAATCTAAAAATTTTATGCTGGAAAAGAAGAAATAAGATTTCAAGATATAACAAAAAGGGATATTCAGAATCTTCCCTTTTCCAATGATTTGAGAAGCAGAGATAAGGCTAGATTTATCTCTGCTCTTCATTTTTTATTCAAGTCTAACATCATCATGTTAGGATATATAGTATACAAAAAATATTAAATAGCAATCAGTCTTCACCTGATATTTATAGGAAACAAACATGGAAATCTCTTTCTATGCATATTTTCACAATTGCATTCAGATTGCATTCACCCTTCACGGTTGGGCATAAATATCTACTGAATAGCAAGTTACGGTGAAAGTACTTTTTTTTAGTTAAGAATGGAGAGTTGAGAATTGAAAGTTCTTTTTGCTCTCCCATTTTTACTATCACAAACGGCAGTAAAAAATATGTATTCACTACAATTTATTATGTATCAACGCTGTACGTTCAAACCGTGAAGGAATGAAGGTAGTTTCAACCTTTTTTAATTACGTCAAATAAACCCTAAAACCATCACCGGAGTCTGTAAAAATCCACCTTGATGTTTTTCACAAACATCAGGTTGATTGAAAAAAACATCAGGACGTTTGCAGACAAACATACGGTCGATTGATTACAAACTCCTATTGTTTGCAAATGATCGACCGTATGCTGAATAATAGGTATCAAGCAATAAATATCGGGTAGACTCTTTTATGAATCACATAAGGGGGCGTTACCTTCCACTTAAGGGAGCGTTAGCCTACATCTACTGGAGCGTAAGACATCACTCCCTTAGGCATTTAGCTTGCTCATCCAATCAATTATATGCATTAGCATGTAACACAATTGTAATATACTGATATATAAATCAGTAATATATGACTAAATTATACAACTTTTGGACTGAATTATACAACACAAAACTTGTTTTAAGTTTTATTTCTTTAATAAGTTTTACTTTTGTAAAATAGTGTAAACCGTCAAGTAAGAAATGTGCTTAATTATTAATATTCGTTACATGAGAAATGTTTCTTTAATAACCACCCCGATACTTTTATTTGCAATCATTGTATTGTTTAGCAAGAAATGTTTTTATTACAAAGAATGTAACGGAATTATTGCTACCTGAAATAAAAACAAAAAATGGTTTCCCATAACTTTCTTATCTGATAGAAAAAAGCATTATCGTCTTCCTACCTCTATATAATTCAAATATTCAAAAAAGAAAATCAAAGAATAAATTTAAATACATCTGTTTATGAAAACAAAAAAATTACTCGTAACTCTAATCTTATTGTTCGTAGGAAGCATCAGCGCTTTCTCACTGACAAACAATTCGCCGGGAGATGATAATCCGGAAGGTGAAACTGGTACCACACCAGATCTAACAGCACTACAAGCTGCTTATAATAATATTACCGATAGCATAAAGCCGGAGTGTCTTAACCATGAGTTCTATGCCGCTGTTGCACAGACAACTATTTACAGCGCTATTAAAGACACATTGGCGAACACAAATCATACCGCCGCACAGGACTTTATTGACAATATGCTCCTGCAGCTAAAGAGAGAAATCAATAAAGCTCCATTCAGTTATGTCCTTAATAATATACAGACTTGGTATCAGACATATTATGGTCCAAAAAGTTCATCGGACTATACTGCTGCTGCTTATGAAGAAATTTTTAATAACTCGGATTTTGGAGCTTTAAAAATTAAAGCCGATTCAATCATAAATATTAAATATATCGGTGAAGAAGATAAAATCCCCGTTATAGAAATTTACGGAGAACCGGATTTGATAGGCGAAGGAGGTATACGGATTCCGGGGCAAACTGGAATAATAAGACAATGTACAGAATGTAGAAGTAATGTTACGAAATCATTCGATAATAAAAAATTAATTTTAAAAGATCTACTTGAAAGAGTTGAAAAAAGCTCAGAATACGATAACATCAAACAAGGTCTTTATTATACAACACCTAAAAAATGGTATGACGATGCTCCGGATTTTACCTACGAAACACACAATTTTACCCTTATCATTTTATATATTAATTATTTAAATGAAGAAATCAGCTTTGCCGATCTAAAAATGGGTTACAAAGAATCTATAGACTATTTGGAAAACACTGTTAATAACTATTTTACAGAAGAAGAACGAAACGATAGCAATGAAGATTGGAAAGGAGCAAATGATGCAATCACCAATTTTACAACATTATTAAGTAATACGAAAATAGATCCGAAGACAGGCAAATATACCTTTAATAGCAATACTTACTCATCATTATCACTGATGCAAGATGAAATGGATAAGGAACAACAAGCAATGCAAATGGCAGTTAATCATTTAGATTTATTGCAAAGTAATCTTAAGGAAGCGCTTCAAGAACAGATCGAAACTGCTAAAGAACTATATCCTCTATTAAATAGTAGTGGAGATTATTACAAAAAATTATATGATGCCATTGAAGCTGTTCAAATAAACGATGAGAAAAAGATTCTATCAATTTACGAAAATGCAATCCAAGCTCTTACAAGCAAATACACTGAAGTCCTTGAATATTATGAGGGTTTACAAACTACCTTAAAGACTTCTATTGAGAATGCAGAAAAGTTAAACGAAGAATATAATGATGGTAAACTCACTGAGACTATTACCAAAGCAAAGATTATTTCAGAAAAGGCAGAAGCTACAGAAACAGAGATTTTAAATGCAACAGAAGAATTAGCTAAACAGACAACATTAATATTCTCACGTTACAATTTAAAAAACAGTCGCGATAGTCTTACAAACTATCAAACATTATATGGCGATAAAGATGATGCTATGAAGAAACTTTTAGAAGATTCAGAAAATCCTTCTGAAGAAACAATCAACGCTTTCATCGAACAAATCAGAGAAAAACTCAAGCAAACTGTAGCTACATGGGAGGCGGATACTACTAATCTTGGAAAACAAATTGAAGCCTCCATCAGCTATTACAATAGATGGCACGAAACGCGAGAGGAAGTGGAGCAATTAAAACCTGCATATGAAAAAGCTCAAACAGTATATGATGAAAATACTACAATAGATAGAAGAAACATCGTAGCTTTAAAAGGAGCTTACGCAGAACTATATGATGTCTATGTCTTGGTAGGTGGTAACAGTGATGCTTTCATTTCACGTGAAAATCTAATAAAAAAAATAGCTGAAGCTGAAGCTTATTACAAGAAGTACCAATATAACGAATTGCAAAGACTAATCAACCTTGCTAAAAGTTATACGAACAATGATACTAAATACCTTCTCGACCAACAAATAACGAACTTAACCGTCGGAATGGAAAATACAGAAAAACAGTATAAGCTAATTGTCGAAAATCTGACTGTACAAATAAAAACGACTCAAAATAAGTTGGAAGAACGCTACGAAATCGAAGATATTCCGGCATCATATACCGCTTTAGTAAAGACAGTAACAGATAGTCTTACGATTGATACTCAGACCAATGAAACGGAGTGTACAAACATTACAATATTACAGAATTATTATCTCAGTTTACAAGAAGTAGTAAAGCTAACTGACGAAGCATGGCAAGAAGCTGTATCCAAACTTGCTCAGGCTATCACCGAAACCCGGAATAAACAGGAAACAACATATCCGGACAAAAAAGACCTAAAAACGGCCATAGAACTGGCTCAGGCAAAATATGAAAATATTACAGCCACTATTTATTCCACAATTTCTGCTGTAGATAATATACGAAAAGATTTGGACAAGGCACTTGTAGCCGTAGAAGGCGTTGCGCGTAGAAATATTGCGGATCTATTCATCACGGCATATCAAAATGTATCCAGAGATTTTGAAAAATATGGCCCGGATGATAAATCACTGGATTATTCAAATGCCAAATCTTATTTGGAAGGAAAGAAATCTTTATATGAAGAACTGAATACCGGTAGTAATGATATACCTTATTCTTTAGACGAATTAAATCAATATTGTGATTCGATCAATACAGTGAAAAGTATTTATAAATTATTCTGCAATTCAGCCTCTACTCTTGAATTGAACATTCTTTCCGCGATGGAAAAAGACAGTATGTATTACAACAAAAAATATACTCCGGGAGATAATACAGAAAATATACTTGATGAAGCAATCAATGCAGCTTATGATGCATTGAAAAACAGTCAAAGCAAAGAAATCATCGATGAACACAATTTTGCCTTGAAAGATTCGGTGAGTGTAACGAAACTTTCATATGAAAGAGCTCTTTCAGCATTGAAAAAATCAAGTAATATGGCAAAAGCCAAACACAAAATGTATTATGGAAGCACCACTTCCGAATCGGAAATTATGACGGTATATGATGAAGCACAGATATTAATTAAAGATGCTGTCACATTCATTAAATCATTAGATGACATGACGGCCAAACTTGATACGTGTTATAAACATGCCGAGGATAGTTGTGCATTAAAAGAAACAGAAATTCAGCAAATCATAAATCTTTCCGATACACTGAATGTACTGATGGTTGACGAAGCATTCGATGAAATAATAGCGGAAGCTATTAATGCCCGATACAGTAATGACGGACGCATTGCGGCTATAAACACCCAATTGAAATCTTTACAAACAGAATTCAGTTTACAAAGTCAAAAATATGATGATGCGGTCACTGCTTTGCAGGTAACATTGGCAGATGCAAAAGAATTATCCAACAAACAAGCTAACGAAAGTTTGGGAACAGCCATAGCAGAAACAGAAACCATTGTAAGCAAAGCGGATAAGACAACCACGAAGGCCTCCACTTACAAAATGCTGATTGATGCTAACGAATCGCTCAAAGCAATCGTGGAAAGTATTAATCAAGAAATAGGAGAGAAACTGGAAGAAGCGCATAGCAATTTAGTTCAAGCACGCGAACAAGCTCTGGCTAAACACAATCTTTATTATGGAATAAAAGAAACCGAATCGGAAATAATGGAAGTGTATAAAGAGTCGGAAGCCTATCTGGAGTCAAATAATTTAGATGAGATACTTGCCATGATTGACTCTGTAAACAACAGTTATACAGCGGCTTCCGTGAGCTGTGCACAAAAAGAGGCCGAGTTGGACAATCTGATCCGCAAGTCAAACCCATTGGCGGTACTGATGGAAGATACGGAATTTGCGGAGATAATCAAGGTCGCATCCGAATGTCGTTATCGCATGGATGGAAGAATTCTTGCCATAGACTCTATCCGTCCTTCGCTGAAAGAAACTTACGATGGTAATAGCACTCAATATGATGATGCGGTTTATGAACTGGGAGATTCCATTGCAGAAGCCCGTTTATTACTGACAAAGATAAAAGATGAAATACTACAGAATGTAATAACCACAGCCGAACAAGCATTTGCCGCTGCGGGAAAGACATCTGCTGCCTCAACTAAATATTCAGATTTGACCATACAGATCACTGCTTTGGCAAAAGAAATGGAGAGGGTACGCGAATTAATAGAAATCGTTACTTCCATCGATGCTGTAAATATAGAAGATAAGGAAGTAGAAATCTATACGACACAAGGATTCCTTGTGAAACGAGTGAAACTATCAGATAACGATCTGCTCCAAGGTATACCGGACGGTGTGTACATCGTGGATGGTAAGAAAGTATATATTCATGCAAAATAATAAAATAACAAAGATATGAAACACAAGTATTTCAAATGGTTATGTTTGCTTCTGATACTTTTAGGTATATCGGAAGTACGGGCGAATGATATCTCAAGTGGTGATATTGTATTAGGGAATTCATTTAGTAGAGATGGTACAATTGAAGTAACCGTTCCTGTTTATGACGATGACGGTCTGGATGAGGGATTAAAATCCAATCATGATTCGGAAGTATATATAGAAATTGACGGACATAAGTCTACTCTTTGCTGGCTGGGTTCTTTTAATGGTCCCGGGAAACCACAAGGAGAAGCTAATTACTATTGGGTAGATATTAAAAATACAGGCGTAGCTGCGATACACGCAGCTGGTGACTATGGTAACGATAACTATATTCCTAATGATGGTAATTATCATAGAGTTAATTGTAGAAGGAACGGAACTAAATCCACTGTAAGACTGACGTTCTATTTCGAAGAAGAATTCCTAACAAGCAATCTTTCTAAAAGAATAGGAGCAAATTTATATATCGATAAGAACTCCGGTTCAGATTATAATGTATCAAGATCTGGTAATATAAATGGCTCAATGTCATTTCCCGAGCCTAGTGAACCTACAATGTCATTTAGCAAAGAAGGGAAACAGACTGTTACTTCACACATATCCGGTAATAGCGGAGGTACAGTATATATGTGGTTTGATAATGGAAATAACACACAAACAACTAACCTATCTCAAGATTATGATCTTACTGATGCAGTACAAAATAAAAAAGTTACAGTAACATATGCATTGAGTCAAAATCGAAATATTTACAGGTCTAGATCCTTCACTATAAAACAATACCCTAATGTTATTAAACAGGAAATAGATGATATAGCCAATGGAGAAACTCAATTAAAATGGGATGTACCCACTTTGAATAAAGATAAGGCTAACATTGTAGATATCGGAGGATTTATCATAGAAAGAAGTGTGGGAGACAAAAATAATTTTCAAAAAATAGCTACTTTAAAAGACAGTATATACCAATATATCGATAAGACAACAAACGAATCACCCGGAAAAAAAATTTATTACCGCATTCGACGAGAGTTACCTACTGCTTGGACTAATTTTAAAGTAGCCGAGCTTGATATTCAAAAGAATTTAGTACACACTAAAGTAACAGAATTTACTAGTGCTAAACTCTTGACACAACGTGAAGTCGAACTGCAATGGAAATGGAATTATGGCACCAATGTTAATACTGTATTGATGCCCAATTCAAAATTCATTTTGACGCGTGAGGTATCTATTGACGGTAAAAATTTTACAACAGATGTAGTAGAAGAACTTAAGTGTGATCAATTTACAGAAAATGGTTCTTGCATTTATAGACAAAAAATCAGTCAGAGCTGTGTATTATATCGTTGGACAATTCAGCTTGAACCGGGCAGTGTTTATAAGGCAGAAACAATTCCGTCAAGTGTAAAGACATATTATGTCCCTCGAAAAGATGGAAACGAAAATATTACCTATGTAATAGATCCGGATGGGATCAATGACAAAGAAGCTGCCAGCCTTGAATATTTCAAATCTTCGCATGGATATTACGGCGACCGAGTAGAACTTGACTGGAAATTAGAAGACGGCTCCGGTTCATTAGACTTATTCTCAATCCAACGCCGCGAATACGGTGTAACTGACACTATAGCCAATCCATTTGTTCAGATCGGTACGGTAGACACATCCGAAGGAGTAACTCACTATTCATTTACCGATACAAAAGCGGTTCCGGGCATTACATACGAATATCTCATAGAAGGAACAAAAGAATGTGCCAATGAAGAAGTAAAGACCAAGAACTACAGTTATGGATTCTGCACACCGACCGGCAATATATACGGACGTGTAACATTCGATAATGAAAGCGGACAAGCAGTACAGAATGCAGAAATACGATTGGAAACGAAAACAAACATTATTGGTAAGAGTTATCGTTTTAATAAAGAGTATTATCTAGAAGTAGACAATTTGTCCTTCCTGTCAGATCCTATAATGCAAGATAGCTTGTCATTCCAGTTATTTGCGAAATTGGATAGCCCAATTTCCTCTGACAAACAAATTCTCTTCCAAAAAGGAGATATGTATGAGTTGTATACCTCAGGAGAACTATTAATCTTCAAAGTAGGTAATCAAACATTAGCAGCCGACACAACTTTGAGCAACTTGGCTAATCGTTTCATGCAGATAACTGCTGTTAGTGGTAAGGATTCTTTGTTCCTATATATCAATGGAAAGGAAGTTGGAAAATCCAAACGTACAGAAAATGCAAATGTTAGCATGACAGAGGACAAATTTATTATGGGTAAAAATGTTACCGGATATTTGGATGAAGTACGTATATGGAACAAGCCACTAAGCAAAGAAGAAGTAAGCAAAACATTCGACCGTTATCTTTCCGGTGATGAAGTTGGTTTGATTGCCTATTGGACATTTAATTATGCAACTTCCAAAGAATTTTATGACTTTGCTCATAACGGTGCAAACTTTTATATGAACGATGGACATATCCGTAGCAGCAAGAGTGATGGAGGGTTAATAGAAAATGCTCAAATGTCCAATGATGCTTCAAATAACCCATCGCTTGAGCAACTCGGTTATAAAGATTATACAGACAATGACGGTTCTTACTACATTACAGGAGTTCCTTATGTAGGAAACGGAACACTTTATTCCATTATTCCGAGATTGGGCACACACGAATTCTCACCAACAAAGACACAAGTAACTCTGAGTGCAGGAAATGTAAACCATAGTGCAAACTTTGTAGACAAATCCTCATTCCCAGTAAGTGGTACGATTACTTATAAGGGAGGTACAATCCCTGTAGAAGGTGTACAATTCTATGTTGACGGCGTGGTATGCGCAGACAGCAAAGGAAACATTGTCACAAGCGATGCAAAAGGAAAGTTCATCATTTCTGTTCCAGTAGGTACACACGAGGTGAAAGCTCATTTATCAAACCACGTATTTGAAAACGGAGGAAAGTTACTAGATGACTACGGAAAAGATATTAATTATCAGGATGATCGTTATTCTACAGTAAAGATCAAAGATATTACCACCGTACGATACATTGGACGTGTAGCCGGAGGTGCGGTACAAGAAGCACTGAAAGTAGGACATTCATTATCAAAGAATAACTTGGCTGACAATATTTCCATTCAATTAACATATGAAAATGCAGCTTATAAAGTAAACAGCAATCCATTAGACTCTATCATTTCTATGTTTCATTTCCTCCCGGGGAATTGGGCTGTAGAAGGTAAGAAAGCTAATAAAAATGAAGTGACTTATGGGGGGTCGGGGAATGTCATAACAATCACTCCCAATGCAGAAACCGGTGAATTTATAGCAGATTTGCTTCCGATCAGTTATGCCGTGAAAGTCAATGTACCCGGTTATAATAATATTTCGGGAAACAATTCTAAACTAAACCTCGGAGATGCTTTCGTTAATCAATATGAAGTAAATAATTATATTGATTCCACATTGGTAAAGAACAAGTATGTAAAAACACAGTATAACGATACAGTTATTTATAATAAGAAACAACAGTTCATTGCCCGTGTAAAACCAATAATCAATGTAATACAAATGGATGGAAGCACACCACTTGAATACTTTGGCGATGAAACAACTTCTTGTTTAGGAGCCGAAGGTACGGATAATGTGAAACTTTACGAAAACAATAAGTATACGTTAGGATTGCCATTATTCACGCAAGGCAACACTTATAAGCTAAAAGCTTCGGTATACGAAGAATATCCGTACTACAAAAGCAATGGTGATATAGATGAAGACAAACAGACTGACAAAGTACCAAGTCAGGATGCGGTACTCAGTTTCCAAGCTACCATGCGTAATTCTAATGATTTTGAGGAAGTGGAAGCAGACTCCACTGGTATTGCTTACTGGACATTTGCAGCAAGCAAAATCGACCTGACAAGTGCCAATGCTAATATCAATGTAAAAGCAACAGTAGGAGATAGCGATAATGCCACATCTATTGCATGGACCAGTCCGTTCGATGAAAATAACCTTGTTATTACAAAAGGATCGGTAAGCAAGGGAAATAATTTCATCACCGGTGGACCGGATAAAGTATTAGCTGTGTTGCGTGACCCACCGGGAAGTAACTCATTCTCTTTCTTAGAAAAAGGAACGACCTTTGCCGAAAGTACTCAATATACAGGAGGAATCACACAGGAAGGTAATGAAAATCTTAAAACAAACATTGGTTACGAACTGACCACCTTCACAGGGGTCGGAGTAGGTACTATTCAAACGGTAGAACAAACTAATTCCGGTGAAATTAAAATCGAACATTCGGAAGAATGGACCAATGCACATACCAAATCATCGACAACCACTACTTCAACCACTATTTCTACCAGCGCTGAAGAAGATTATGTGGGTGCTATGGCAGATGTATTCGTAGGATATTCAACCAACATATCTTATGGATCTGCGGATGCAATTACATTAGTGTCAAGAGAAAAATACAATGCAGATCCGAGCTTCTATCCAACTGTATATAAAGAAGTCGGTGATTATGTATTAGTACAAACCAGTGCATTTGAGGCAGGAACCAACTTCGGAACGATGTTTGCATATCCTCAGATGTATATAAAGGATTATTTGCTTCCGAACATGGAAACATTACGCAACAGCTTCCTACATCCACAGAACGAAATGTCCGAAGCTCGCTTCCAAGCTGAAGCTAATGCTACGGGAAAGCCGATTTATGTATCCAAGCTATCTGCAGATGATGAAAATTACGGCAAAAGTAATCTTGACGAAGTATTTAAAAATGAAGATAACTATTATACCAAAGATGGACAAAGCATATTCGACGGGCCTAGTTACAAGATCTATTACCCGGCTAACGCCGAGCAAAGAACCGATACGATTAACTTCCTAAATCAATCCATGGATAAATGGATAGAACGTTTAAAAGATAATGAGAAAGCGAAAGTAGAGGCTATTAACAATGGAGACGTCTTACAAAATTATTCCTTGCAAGCCGGAGCTTCCATCGAATATTCCAAAGGTTATTCAAACGTAGAAAACAGAACTAGTACGTTTAATATGGTTATCGGAGGTGGATTTGCCAACGATACGGAATTTGATGCATTCGGCACGGGCTTCGTATTCGAATTTGAAGAAAAAGCTTCGATTGCTCAAGGTAGTGAATCTGAAAACGAAGAAGAAGCGACAACAACTGTAGGCTTCACGCTTGCCGATAGTGGAAATGATTATTTTACTGTCGATGTATATCGGGAACCGGGAGGTGATAATGAAGAGGCCGGCTTTGAGGATATTAACTCAAAGGATCTGAACTTATCTACCTTTATCTTCCACACGCGTGCCGGAGCAACCAGCTGTCCGTACGAAGATGAAGAAGTGACTGAGTATTATCAGCCTGGAACAGTTATCAGCGAAAAGACACTTCAAATAGAAGTTCCGGAAATTGCGGTGGAAAATGAATTTATTGATAATGTTCCTTCCGGTGAACCGGCTTATGTAACATTGTATTTACGGAACAACTCCGCTATCAATGAAGACGGATGGTTTGATCTGATTATCGACGACCAAGCCAACCAATTGGGAGCCGGATTGAAAATGGATGGTGCCGCTATCGGAAACGGACGTACAATTCTTGTTCCTGCCGGTGAAACATTGACCAAAATACTTGAAGTAACAAAAGGTCCGGGGTTGAATTACGATAACCTGCAGTTGGTGCTTGCCTCACAATGTCAAGGTGACCCGACAGGCAATTTCCCGGCTATCGCAGATACCGTTAGTTTCAGCGTACACTTCACGCCGAGTTGTTCGAATGTTACCTTAAAAACTCCGGCTAATAACTGGACATATAATACGAATATGCCAACTGAAACAAATAGTGCCGGTATGGAAGAACATTACATGAATGTACAAATCACAGATTTCAATGTGAACTATGATAACTTCAAGTCGATCAAACTGATGTATAAGCCGAGCAGTAATTCTGATGAAAATTGGATTACGTTAATGAATTACTTCAATAATGAAGAATATTACAACGAAGCTGTCAAGAATGGTTTGAATGCCGAGATGATTAAATCGGAAGACAAGGGAACCATTACTTACAAGTGGCATTTGGATGATATGCCGGATCAGAATTATGATTTGTGTGCCGTTACCGTATGTAATATTAATAATGTGGATGTAGAAAACTTCTCTCCTACTTACTCTGGAGTGAAAGATATGTACCGTCCGCGTTTGTTTGGTACACCTCAGCCGTCTAATGGAATCCTGACAATCAACGATGATGCGAAGATTACCTTCAACGAATCTATTGCTGGCGGTTATTTGACGGAAAATAACTTCGAGGTTACCGGAATTAAGAATGGAACAACAACGGATCATTCTGTTGCTGTAGAGGTAGATGGAAATGATACTTTCGTAAGTGAATTGAACCGAAGCTTCCGTGCAAAAGACATCACATTCGAAGCATGGGTAAAACTACCTGTCGATCAAAATGCAACATTCTTCAAGCATGGCAAGGACGATGACCAATCATTGAGTTTCGGTATCACAGCACAACGTCAACTGACAGCAACCGTCAATGGCAAAGTTTATACAAGTGAAATAATTACGACCAATGATTATTTGGACAATTGGATACATGTAGCCATGGTATTGGATCAGCAAGAAGACGGAGTTTCAACAGGAAAACTTACACTTTACTGCAATTTCGTATCTTATCTGGAAGTAACCGGAGTACCGGCTTACACGCAGACTTCCACATACAACATTGCTAACAGGTTGAACGGACAGATACACAATATCCGTATTTGGACGGAAGCGCGTTCTTCGGGACAAATTCAAGTACAAAGCAATCAGTTGTTGAGTGGAAATGAAGAGAACTTACTCTCTTACTATCCGATGGACGAAGCGATGGGCACTGTACTGAAAGATAAAGCACGAGGCTTGAATCTGGCAATGACCGGAGGTACGTGGATATTACCGGAAGGAAGAAGTGCCGTACTTAACGGAACGAATTCATATTTGAAGATTAATTCCGGAGGTTCTATCGTTATTGATTCGGATAACGATTATACAATTGAGCTTTGGTTCAAGGGAGACAATACAAACAGTGACGCAACACTTCTCGCCAACGGAAAAGCCGACGGTACGGATTGGGGTGGTTCTGAGAACTTGTTCTTCCTGGGATTTGAGAACGGAGTACTTACTTATAGGAGTAACACTCAGAACCTTACAGGAAAAGGTAATTATCTGGATGATAATTGGCATCATGTAGCCGTATCTGTTAACAGAATGACCAGTCGTGCACAACTTTATGTAGACGGAACCTTGACCGCTTATGCCGATGCTACAGCATATGGTAAGATCGGCTCTGCATACATTTATGCCGGTGTTACTCCTCTTGCCATTAACGGAATGAATAATACCTATGTAAACTACTTCAACGGTAGCATAGATGATGTACGCTTCTGGAATCTGTATAAGAACGAAACTTCCGTAAAAGAAGGAATGACAACAAAACTTGATGGATCAGAAATGGGTCTGTTGGCTTATTACCCGTTCGAGAAACATACGGTTACTTCACAAAATATTCCTGTAGTACGCTTCTCATTGGAAGATGCAAAAGTTCCTGCTGCAACAGCGACTAAGACACCTGATGCCACTGCAGTAATCGGAGAAACAGAATTTGCTTCTATTACCGAAAGCAACCGACTTACAGTGGAAGATGCATTTATGACATCGGTCATTGCTCCGGTGAAAGATAAGGGTGGCGTAGTAGATTTGTTGTTCGACTTTGTTGTGAACAATGATGCTTTAATTGTTACACTCAAGGAAGATGCTGCCAAGATTGAAAAGACCACCGTTACGATTACCGTATCGGATGTACGTGACCTGAACGGTAACAGCATCTCCTCACCGATTACTTGGACGGCATATATTGACCGTAACCAATTGAAATGGGGTGAAGATAAAATCAGCCTTGTCAAGAATGTAGACGAGCCTCTTACTTTCACAGTCGATGCAGTTAATAAGGGAGGTTACACGGAAGATTATACAATTTCCAACAATCCGTCATGGATGGATGTAGAACCTACTAATGGAACCCTCACCGCTACAAAATCGCAAGCTATTAAGTTTACTGTTGATGAAAGTGTTAATATCGGAACCTATAACGAAGTCATTTACCTGACTAACAGCGAAGGTGTTTCCGAACCACTTAACCTGACATTGAAAGTAAACGGTATCAAACCGAATTGGAGCGTTAATCCTGCCGATTACAAGTTCAATATGAACGTATACGGTAAAATGAAGATTAATGATAAATTCTCGAATGATACGGAAGATATACTTGCTGCTTTTGTCAATGACACTTGTGTAGGTATTGCCAACAACCAATATATCAAGGTAAATGATACCTATTATGCTTTGCTTACTATCTACAGCAATGTGGCATCAAGAGACAGTCTCGATTTCAAGATGTGGGATGCTTCTACCGGAACTACTTATGTAGCAATGCCGGAAAAGAAGATTTCCTTCAAAGCAAATTCAATTATCGGTACTCCGGTTGATCCGGTTATATTCTCGAACCTTGATTTAGTTCAATTAGACATTGCATTGAACAATGGTTGGACATGGACTTCGTTTAATGTGACGAACAAGAATATGGAACAGATTTCAAATGTACTCAAAAACAATAAATGGCTTGCCGGTGACGAAGTGAAGCGCGAAGACGGTGGAGTTGCCACTTATGGAACAGAAACCGGTTGGGTAACCGACTCACTCCGATCATTCGACAATAAGGGTATGTTTATGATTCGTTCGTCTTATGCACAGACATTAAGCGTAATCGGTACACCGGTAGATGTAACAGAGGAAGAGAATATACTTACAATCAACAGCGTCAATAAAGACAAAATAGCTGTATGGAATTATATCCCATATCTGGCACAGAATAATCTGACATTAAACGAAGCACTTGCCGGTTACGAAGCCAATGAAGGCGACGTTATCAAGAGTCAAAGCGGATTTGCAATGTACAACAATAATCTTGGCTGGATAGGTAGCCTCACTTATATGCAACCGGGACGTGGATATATGTTACAACGTGTCGGCACAACAGATGCTACATTACAGTATCCTTCTGCCAAGACACAAACAAACCGTGCTGCAACAAGAGCTATCGAAAGTAAAGATGAGGCTATGGAAGATCTCGGATACGAAAATAGTAATTATTCACGTACCATGTCAATGGTTGCCACTGTTGCTGGAGTAGAGGTTAATGAAGATGATGTACTGAAGGCTTATGTGAACGGAGAACTTCGCGGTGAGTCACCGATCATTTGTAGTGATGAAAATGAAAAGCCGTTATTCTATCTTTCTATTGCGGGTAATATTCCTGAAAATATTGACGTAACGATTGAAAGAAATGGTAAAATTATCGCAGCAGCAAGCGGTACAGCTACATTCGATGCTGATAAAGTGGAAGGTTCGTTTGAAACACCGGTAGTAATTACATTCGTCGATAATAACAACATGACGGTATATCCTTCTCCGTTTGTTTCAGAACTCTTCATCAGGAAGCAAGTTGCCGAAGATGATAACGTCACTGTAACGATCAGCGATGTGAAGGGTTCTGTCATTGCAATCTTCGAAGATTGTAATAAAGACGGACAGGTAAATATCCATTGGACAAATGCAGCTAACTGCACTCCGGGTGTATACATCGTTAATATCAATGTAAACGGCGAAAACAATATCTATAAAGTAACTAAAATCAAAATTTGATGAATATGAAGTTTAGAAATTTAAAATATGCTATGTACGGTCTGGCTTCGCTTCTTTTTGTCAATTGTACGGAAGAAGACAACAAAGTTAAAGTACCGGAATATACAAAATTTGAAAATCCGGAATGGATTGTGGCAGCGGGACCGGTTCCCGCTACCGCACCTACCGATTGGACTGTTGAGTTCACCGGAGGGGTGAATATGCCTGAATGGCAAAAATTGGCAGCTATTCCTGCGGAAAGACCAACATGGACTGTACCTGATATGCACATTTATCCGGCAAGTATGACTGCCATCATCCGGATGTCCGATTATATTCAACCTTCTATAAGCAGCGCAGATTTATTAGGTGCATTTATCGGGGAGGAATGCCGGGGAATAGCTTCTTATCGGAATGGTATCTATCTGATACAAATTAAAGGAGACCCAAGCGAAATGAGAAATGTGGAATTCAGATATTATTGTGATGCCACTAAAGAATTATTTATCTCTGCCGACAAAATTGCTTTCGAATCGGATATTACCTTAGGTACTGTGGACAATCCCAAGACCTTGACATGGGATTCACAAAGCGATCTCCCCTACTACATGGATTTAAATGTAGATGTCGATTTGAGCTCTTTCGATCAAGGTGCCGTTACTGCCGACGATATTATCGCGGCATTCGTCGGAGATGAATGCAGAGGTGTGGGAAACGCACTGGAAAAGAATGGAAAATATACTTTCAGTTTCAGAACATGGGCTAAAGATAAAAATGAAAAACTGACTTTGAAGTATTATACTTCAGCCCTTAAAGACACTTACGTATATGGAGAAAAAATAGAGTTCCGACATACGGAAGAAAAGAATATCACCATGTCTTTAAATGAGCAAGGCTATATGGATATGTATGTCAGTTTGCCTGAAGTCTTATTACCTTATGTTTCAGACAACGATAATCTGGCAGCTTTTGTGAACGACTATCCATGCAGTATCATACAGGATAAGCTTAACGGACAATATCTGATAAAGATGAAAGGAAGCAATGGAGATAAAGTTTCTTTCCGTTATTATTGCGATAAACTGAAGTATATCTTCACAACAGAAAACTGTGCCTCTTATACCGATGCCTCTTCATGGGGAAGTGCTACCGACTATCAAGTGCTTCCGCTAAAAACCGATTATAAATTGGTGAATATGCAAGCTGTATTTATGGTGGAAAGTTATAAGGCAATCAACACAGAATTGACCGAAGGAGACTTAATAGCGGCTTTCATCAATGAAGAATGTCGCGGGGTAGCAACAGGGAAAATGTATGAAGGAAATCTGATCTTTGAAATGGATATATTAGGAACATTAGGAGTAAATGAACAATTTACTTTAAAATATTATCATCTTGAAAATCAATATATGTTCACCTGCGCAAGAGCTTTCGATTTCGAAGTCGGCAGTAAATTAGGGAATAAGGATGTTCCACAAGGAATCACATTGAAAGTAATCGAATAACAACAGGCTAAACATATGAAAATAAAAAAAATAATCATAATTGCTCTGCTCCTGATTACAGGAGCGGGCATTTCAGCCCAAAACGAAAAAGACTATCCCATTTGGAAAGACTTTGATAATAATCTCTATGTAGATGGCGGCATAGGTATACAAACACTTTTTACATCCGATTGGAAAGAACTGTCGTTTGGAAAACAACTGACTCCTTCTTTTCATTTAGGCATAGGTAAATGGATAAATCCTTTTTGGGGAATTCACTTATCCGCTTACGGATACAGTTACAACGGATATAGAGCTACTCCTTTGGGTAAAATGGAGCCTTTCTCTCCATTAAACAATGTCGATTTGGATTATGATGGAACATTCCGTTATTATCTACGCTACATGGGATTAAGAGCTGACTTTCAGTTTAGCCTGCTCAATATGATTGCAAGTAAAGAACGTCCGGATAAATTGTATGATCTGGTACCTTTCATCGGGTTCGGTTATATGCATATGTTCCCTTATCGTGGAACTACCAAAGAGAATATGCTGACAGGACATCTGGGATTGCGTAACCGTTTCAGTATAAATCGGTACATAGATATTAATCTTGATCTTGTCGGACAAATTTCCGACAATTATATGCATCCGGTCAAAAGAAAATATGCAACTTCCTTGGCAGTAAATGCAGGAGTAAGTTTCTATTTTGGACACAGGACGTTCCGCAAACCGGTTATGTATGTTCCGGTAGAAGCCATTCGCTACTTAAACGATACAATATTCGTACGGGAAGTTCCGGGCAAAGAAAAGGTTATCGAAAAAGTACTTGCAAACAGAGCTAATGTTGTAATGGCATCCATTCGTTTCGACCTGAATGATTATATTCCGAGAAAAGGTCAAGAAACTCAGCTTATAGAAGTTGCCCGCTTCCTGAATAATAATCCGGATGCAGTCATCCGAATTGAAGGCTATGCCGATGCTACTTCCGGTTCACGCCATTATAACAAAGAGTTAGGACAGAAACGTGCCGATAGAGTAAAACAAATACTTGTAGACAAACACAGTGTTAATGCAGACCAGATTAAGACAATAAGCATCGGTGACAACGAACAGCTTTATGACGACGATTCTACTTGGAACTGTGTAGCTATCATAAGATTAATCAAATAAAATTATTTCTTATACAAACCAGAAAGACCATGCCGAATATAATTTCGGACATGGTCTTTTTTATTAATAGGATAAGCCTAAATCAGTTTGTTCATAAAATCATGTATTTCTCCATTTGGGTTCAGTTCTTTTTCCTTGCTAATATGCTATTCAACATACGGTCGATTGTATGCAAACGTACGGTCCTTTGTCTACGAACTCCTATCGTTTGCCAACAATCGACCGTATGTTCATTTACAAACGACCTTAGAGTTTTTTACAAACATCAAGGTGTTTTCAGAAAACATTAAGGTAGATTCCTGTAGACTTTACTGATATTTTTATCAATTTGCAAGTGAAAACAGTATAGAAAAACAAATTGTTCTCATTCATCCTTCAATCCTTCAGTATGTAAATTCTTGTTTGATTATCAGTACATTATCCTGAACCTTTCCCATGAGAAAGATTCAGTAATATTCAGTCGAAGACAATACCGTATCCTTCAGCTGAAAGTGAACTGCACCCCAAAAGTTGGACAAAAAAGAGTATTACACATGAAATTAAGTTA
>OHAE01000171.1_pt1 | contig 60680 bp, 91 predicted proteins | sample 1577061 | NCBI WGS metagenome assembly OHAE01 (sample SAMEA3541535, study PRJEB24748) | human gut metagenome | biome: human gut; feature: human-associated habitat; material: faeces | place: China | collected 2012
TAGCCTGCCGGCTTGAAATTTTGTGTACAAACTTAGACCATGATGACACACACAAAAATAACTGTGTTTTAAACAAAAGAGGACATTATTGTTTTGTGTGTGACCGGCAGACCAACTTAGAGGGCATGGTAATGAATGTTTGCGGAATTGATTATCAAAAAGCCCTTGAAACACTTGCTGGATGGGCCGGCATTGCTTCGGAGAAAAAAGCTGCTGATATTAAGCCTGTAAACAAACCGCCTTTATCCCAAAAAGAGATTGAGGAATTAAATCTTGACCTTGAAACGCCTCATGCCGTAGCAGATATTACTTCTTATGGGAACTATCGAACGAAAAAAACGCGAGAACGTGATATTGCCGGTTATTATCTGAATGGCGAAAATCGTAATTTTTCCTTAAAACGACTATGGGAAGAAGACCCGGATACTTACCGGGTTATCATGAACGGGAAAATTATGGAACGACTACACGCAATTGTAGAAAGCGGTTATTTGTACTCTTCCAAAGAAGGAAAAGAATTTTTGAAAATGACCGGAACCAGTTATTCAGCAATGAAACGTGTATTAAATCAAGAAGCGGCTCAGCTAATTGCAGCTAGGAAAAAATTGTATGCTATGTAAAAAAAAGGTCACTCGGTGTTAAAACCGAGTGATTTTTCTTTTTCCTAAAAATATAAGGTTCTTTGTGATACTAGAAGTTACCATGCGAACACCTCTTTGGTTATTGCTCATATAAGTACTGGTCTTTATCATCTTTTGTAACAAGAAAACCATTTTCTTCCTTTTTAAAATATCTTTTGTTATAATCAATTTTAGTTATATCAATGTCTTTTGAATATGGACGGTTAATATAACGAAACAGCCCGCTGTTTTCCACTTTATAATATCCAGAAATAAAGGATTTCGAAGTAGTTATTTCAGCAAATCCGGACTGATACTGGATTGTTTTCGTCCAATAATTCTCAATATTGCTAAATACACGTACATCTGCTTTGGTCTTAATTGTATAGGGGGTTGTGCCGGCATAAATTTGAACCTTTAATTCTGTATCTGTATTAAGATTCTTAATGCAGCCGTTTTCTCCTAAATCTTTTTGAGAAAGTTTCTTTCCGTTAATGGAATCAATTGTAAATGTTTGGTAATATTCATTATCGGTTTCCTCAACACGATGCATTACTTTGTCAAATGGACCATTTTCCAAAAGATTGGCTATATAATTTGATGTAATCAATTTACCGTTTTCTGATAAATTAATTCCTCGCAGACCGATTGTATAACCATCATCTGAAAATCGTTCCCATTCAAATACATTGTTAATTGTTTCTGATGTTTTGTATACAATACTGTCATCTTGATACATGGTAGGAATGATTAACTCATCTTTACCTTTTTTGTAAAACCAGTTTCTTGTTGGCTCCGGTTCATCATCTTGCGCCAAAACATATTCTGCATCTGTTTCTTCATTTTTATAGAAACTTTGCTCCCCGTATGGGATTTCGTAAAATTCATCACCATGCTTAATATAATAGCAGTCATCCTGTAAATCATCTTTTGTATGAATCTGTATCGCATAAGGGTCCGGGGTATTGGACGGCGTATCAATAAATGGATTTTCGCAGCCGGTATTCGTCAGTATAACAACACAAGCCATGGTTGCCGCCAGTATTTTCTTAATAATTTTCATAACAATCTCCTTTCTACTACTTTTAATATGTCTGTTATATCTCTTTTTCTTCTACAAAATCTTGACAATTTGTTCACGCAGGCAAATAGAAAAAAAAGAAGCCTTAGCCTCTCTTTTCAAATATGTACTATTACATACAATTTGGTCTTTTTGTGCTTATATTTTAGTGAACATAAGCTTTAACGAGTAGTATAATACCCTCGCCATTCGACTACAAAATCAGCCGTTACCGGCAGCAGGCTTTAAGCCTGCATATATGCCGTTTTTACTCCGGATAAGATATATCATATGTATCAATTACAGTTCCTTTAGGAACATACAATTCTGCGCTATCAATCGAGTCACCTCTTTTTTTAATTATTATATGAGGTGTTTCTGATTCAGTTAATGTATCATAAACTGTAGTCCACTGCATAGGAACACGGTCAATAGATTTCCCGCCTTTTTCATTGATTCGATAAAAATAATAATAATCATCTTTTTCTGTTCCACCGGTCCCTAGAAAGAAACAAGAAGAATATTCTGATTGAGTTTTCACACTGCATATATCATATTCTTCTGTTGATGTTTTTGTTAATGACATATACATACCTAAAGTTAAAACAATAAAACCGCCAATAATAAAAATTACTCCGAGGACTATTTTAATACTATTATCACTTTCGCCATTTAAACAGGAAACTATAACTCCAACCATTACTAAAACAAATCCAATTATAATAAGTATTGCTTCTAAATCCATTTTCCATTCCTCCTATCTTATATTCTTCTATTAATAACTCCACATTGCTAAAATTAAAACAATAGAACCGCCAATAAGAAAAATCACTCCAAAGATTGTTGTAATTTCATTATCGCTTTTGTCTCTTAAACGGGAAGCTGCAAATCCGGTCATAAATAAAATCGTTCCAATTATTAAAAGTATCATTTTGGAATCCATATTTAAGTCCTCCTTTATATTATATTTTTCTATTGATGACTTCATATTAACGGAGCCATAGCAAAAGTTAAAGCAATAAAACCACTAACAATAAAAATCATTCCAAAGATTACTCCAACTCTGACGGCCCATTCGATACCTAAGCTAGTAGCTAGACTTCCAACCATGAATAAAACAAATGCAATTATGTAAATTATTGTTTTTAAATCCATTTTGAGTTCTCCTTTACGAAATTTTATATTATAATGAAATTATAGCTATAATCCAAAATACTTTAGCACTTCAGTTATTAAAAAAAAATAATAAATATTGCTAATATAGTAATTTGATTTATTTTAACGGCTTTTTCTGCGTCTCCGTGTCGTATAATTATATTGTATCCATAAATGGCACAAACACCAAAAACACAATAGGGAATTATTGTACTTATCATTGGCTCACATCCTCTCGTTCCCTCTTAAAAGAGAATTAACATACTGAATTCATACAATCGTATTCAAAGGAATTCATGTTGTCATCCCAACTGCCAATTTCGAAAATTTTCATTGCAACTTTTGCATTGCTTTTCATAAATACACAAAAGCCAAAAGAATTAAAGCACTTACTATTTTTACGGCGGGGCTTGTAAATGCATGTAATTCGCCACTATCAATTTTATATGAATAAAGATTCAAGGAACAAAAAACCAAAAAAATAACAAATAATGCATTTCTTATAATAATTAGTGCCATTATCGCATCCTCCTTTTCCCCTCCTAAGCAGGAATTAGCATACTTTTTTAATGTCTCTTGAAAACTGCTCGCATCCGGTCACCAGATGCTTTGTCCTATTACTCCGAGACATGCAACTGCCTATATGCCTTACTTATAATTATCATACAGTTGTCACAGTTACAGTTTTTTCAACCATTCCTCGTATGAGATTTTCGAAATGGTCTAAGCAGAAAAATGAAAGAGTCCGGAATCGAACCGAAACTACAGTGTGGTCGACTGTTGTGCTTAACCTTTACACTACTCTTCCCAAAAGGGCGTTGGCCGGACTCGAACCGACACCTCTTAATGTATTTCACTAAGCGAGCTACCAATCGCTCTCCACCGCCACGCCTGTCACGTATTGCATATGCAAGGTTGAATTCCACATTTGTCCATTAGCCTATGAACGATAATAAAGATATTTATCTACAAATTAAGCTTTTTCCTTTATACATCCACGCGCGTTAAGTAACGCTTTACAAAAAATTATTTCATATTTTTACATAATAGATAACGACCATCCTGCTTTTTTTTAACTCACAAGTTATGATAAGTTGTTTTTAGTCTCGTCTCTAATCCGATTCATACAATCACCTTCTATCTTGAAATATCTTCATTTAACTCAGACGATGTTTTTGCGTTTGATTCAGCAGCCTTTAGTGTGATTTCATTAGTTTCTAAATCATATACGCAAGAGTCTTTTTCTAATTTCTCATTTGTTTTCGCCTGAATCCGGCTTTCTCTCAACTGCTCTCTTGATACATCGGACGTTTTCTGTTCTGCCGTACCAAGCATGTCCCCTAAAATTCCCATAGAAGCAATACTTTGGCTTAAATCTGTCGGGATGAAGATTTTTGTAGCCTGTCCATCCGCAACATCTTTCATTGCTTCAATGGATTTCAAACGCAGCACGTTGTCATTCATCTGCGAATTAGCCAACATGCGAATACCATCTGCCTCTGCCTCATACACAAGTTTAATTGACTTAGCCTTGCCTTCTGCCAGTGCAATTGCAGCATCTTTTTCTGCTTCAGCGGCTAACACTTTAGCCTGACGGTCTCCTTCCGCCATTGCTACTACAGATTCTTTGTGTGCCTGAGCCTGGAGTAATGTCTCTCTTCGCTCGCGTTCTGCACGCATCTGTTTTGTCATGACTTCTTCAATTTCAGCCGGAGGAATAATATTTTTGATTTCTACACGACTGACGCAAATTCCCCAAGCGTCCGTTGCTTCATCCAAAATCTTCTGCATTTTACCGTTAATAACTTCTCTTGACGAGAGCGTTTCGTCCAATTCCATTTCTCCGATAATGCTTCGAAGTGTTGTTGCCGTTAGGTTTCGTAATCCGGAAGATGGGTCTTCTGCACCATATGTAAATTTCTTAGGGTCAAAAATAGTAGCATAAACAACCGAATCAATCTGCATCGTTACATTATCTTTTGTGATAACATTCTGCGGCGGATAATCCAAAACCTGCTCTTTTAAGGTAATATACCGCACTACGTTATCAATAAATGGGACTTTTACATGAAGTCCGGCCTGCCAAGTTGCCTTATATTTTCCTAATCGTTCAATAATCCGACAGGAAGATTGAGGAACTATCTGCACATTTTTTACAATAATGCCGATTACAACCAAAACAATAACTGCTAAAATAATCATACCGATACTAATATTATCCATAATAATCACCTTTTTGCGAAAACTTTTTCGCTATCCTTTCTTAAAATTCATTGTTACTCTGTCCAGTCTATTATTGGACGAATAAAACCTTTGACCTCCTTTTCGTTATTATTTCCTACGGTTTCCCGCGTTGGATATTCTTCCAACGCAGGCATTTTAATTATTTCAGCAGGGACTACCGTAACGCCTGCCTTATCCGGTAATGAACCGGAATCTTGATGTGGAGAGGAATCGAACCTCTCATGATGCCTTTGTCCATATCCTTTCGGCTCACTTTGGCATCGTACTTGTGGTTTCCTGCGTCTTCCTTTCCGCCACACATCAACTTGTTATTGGATGGATTCAGAGAGACCTTACGCTTCCGGAAGCGCCCCTTGCTCTAAACTAAGTTCTGGTAAAACAGCCAAATCATTACAATCTTTATCCATCTAAGATTAAAACGGTCTATTACATCACTATTGTGATGCAAACGCAGATAATAGGATTTGAACCTATACACCGTTGCCGGTTACTAACGCTTTAGCAAAGCGTTGCCTTACCAATTAGGCTTATATCTGCAAAAAATAAACATGATTAAGGCTTCCCTTTATCCATTATAAACTCAGTCATATTCGGCCACCGTGATGATAAGTCTGAGCGTTCGGGAGCGACCCTTGGCTTCTTACCACTGTCTAAGCACGGGTGGGAATGATACCCACAAATTTCACGGTTCTTTCAGAGAATATTATTTTTTCCTATTTGCTCTATAAAGCAAAAGATAAATTTAATAGTTCTGCCATACCGCTACTTTAACGAATTTCTTGTGTTATACCCTGATTTCTCAGGTTCAAGGCAAACTGACTTGTTGAGATTTCCGTTTAGTCCGTGGTCTCTCACACCTCTCACATCAACGGATTATTCCCGAACATCGGGCGTCTATTATGTCAGCCACAAGGATTCTGCTTTTGACCTCTTTATAATGATACACCACACAGCGTTGTTGACAGTTTCTGTCTCCATATCAAGAATCACTTCTTAATAAAAGTTGTTAATCAATTCAATATCTCAAATTAATTCAACTTATCACCATGCGTCTCAGCAGGATTGAAAACTCCTTCTTCACTGAGATAATCATGTTTAAATGACGGCTGCGGGACTCGAACCCACACTCATAGGATGAAAACCTATTGTCTTGCCTTTTGACTAAGCCGCCATTCCCCTCTCTCGCAAAAAGAGAGGAGGCGAACCAAAAAAATAAGGAAAACCATAACATCTTTGAAACTCCCCGACTTGCTTTTTGCAAGTTCTCATAACTACTAAAGATGTCTATAACTGCCAGCAAAAACCTGGTTGCAATATCTTTGTTTTGCTCTCTACAGTTACAGTTTTTTGCCAAGACCCAACCTGCGACTGGTTAAGCCATTTCGGCTTCAGGAAGTTTGTCCTATGCGTTCCTATCCTCCCTCGCTAGAGAAAGTGAAACACAAATCTGACGGTAAGGATTCGAACCTTACAAATTCGGGCAGTTCATGAAGAAAGTTTCAAATGGGAAAAAAACAAACTCTTGCAACTTATTCTTCTCGCCCGATGCATTTCCGCAAATGCCAACGTCAGAACCAAAGTATTGGTAATGTCCATTATATTTGGACAGCAGCAGTAGTAGGATTCGAACCTACGAATACAGGAGTCAAAGTCCTGTGCCTTACCACTTGGCGATACCGCTAGGTTTTGTCAAGGTGCTTGCTTTTCCGCCTTGACATAACAGAATAAACTATCCGAAAGAGGTGGATTATTAGTTCCAAACGCATATCATGATACATTGGAAAAATGTTTCACGATACATGCAAGCATTAAGGAGAGGAAGATATGGGATTTGAACCCATGACCATTCGGTTAACAGCCGAATGCTCTGCCGCTGAGCTAATCTTCCTTTTGCCCGAAGCGTTTGCGGTTATCACTCCGGGCTTTAAAGAACTTCTCTTTGCATTTAATAACATACGAAAGAAGGTTTCCCGCAAACTTTAAGAAATGGGGAGCGTGGGACTCGAACCCACGACCAACTGTGTATAAGACAGGCACTCTAACCAACTGAGTTAGCTCCCTATTTTACTGGCTGTGTTCTCCAAAAATGTGTTCTCCGCTATGTGCCCTCCTTTAATGTGTTCTCCATGCAAGAATATTTTTCTTAATCATCCTTACACTACTAATATGTCTGTTTTAGATTGAAATGAAAACGATATTATGAGTAAAATTTTCCTTACACATGTCATTGCTCATTTGTTCTCATATTCTTAATATGTCTGTTTAGAATTAAAAAATCATACAAAAAAGCCCCCCGAAGGGAGCCTTTTGCAAAATCAAATTAAAAATCATTTTCCCAACGCCAATAATGTTCCGGGTCCTCGTCCAATTCCTTGATTCGTTCAATAAGTGTTTGGATACTATATCCACATGCTCCTATAAGCATATTGTTGGCGACTTGGAACTCTCTTTCTGTTTTACAATCAGAAAAAGCATGTAAAATACCTCTCGCCATATCAATGGTAAGATTATCGTCTTCCTGAATAGCGTCATAGAAATTCTCGCCCAATTTGTCCTCAAAATTCTCAATTTCTTTTTTCGCATTTGCAATAATATTTTTTTTCTGCATAATTAGTCCTCCTTGTTATTTAGTTTATTTACTGCATTTTTCATTATTTGCATACCAATTGCGTAGACTGCGGTTTATTGCATCAATTTCATTCATTCTTTTGTTTTCATCCACAGATGTTTTTCTTACGCCATTTTCTGTATACACAAATTCTACTGGTGATTTATTTTTCATATACTTCTCCCTCCTGTAGTTTTTAATAAGCTTACCGGAATTCTTTTATTGAATAATCCGGAGCCTTTTTTGTAAATTTGCTTCCATACTTTATCTTTTCTGCGCAATTCTTCAGCTAAATCCCATGGTGTCAAAACTCGTTTACTTTCTATAATTGAGTCAATTAATTGCTTATCTTCTTTCGCTACGTTATATTTTGCCGGCGAAAAGAAGATAGGCATAGCGCCATATCCACAATAACGGTCATATACACTTGAAATAGCTGGGCCCCAAGCTTTCACTCTTATATCATCCAAAAAAGCAAGTTTGTCTTTTTCAATCAAAAATGCCTTTTGAATATAATACAAAATATATTGGAGCTGCATACTGTTGATAAGATGATTTTCCTTAATGCATTTTGTAATTATATACTCAGATAAATTCATTACATCATACATAAACTTACTGCTCCTTTCTAATTGATTGCAGTCATTCTAACTTGCATTTGTCGCAATCATGTTCATGCCAACCATAAATGCACTCATCATACTTTTTTGCTCCAATTATATGAATGATTATTAGACAATTAATCATCATAAAATACTCCACCTTTTTCATATCTCCAATCTACACCACCTAAAGTTGATGGTCTTTGTCTTCTCTCTAAAAGAAAGCTATCGTCATATTCTGGATATTCATCGTCATCAACCATACCTATTGTGTCAAAATAATCCTGAAACATATCATCTATAAAACTCATATTCTCACCTCCTCAAAATCCGAATGAAACAGTGAATATTTCTTTTTTTTCAATTTAAAGACCATTACTAATTACCTTCATTTAAAATCAATACCTTTCTCACTATTGTTTGTAAAACATTAATATCTGTAATCTGTTTTACCATTTTAAGTTGTACGCTCATATCATCTTCCTTTTTGATTTCTTTTATCAATTTATCTGCTTGTTTATTTTTTTCTATCACTTTTGCAAAATTCATACTTCATTACCTCCTTTATCATTCAATTGTTTCTTTGCCAGCTTAAATGCGAGCATGTAAATATCAAGAATATCGGTCTCTTCTCGGCCAATATTTTTCACAAATTTATATGCGTCCTCTTCTAATTCAACTAACGAATCATATCCTTTGCCCTCGATACCTTTTTCATCATTAAAGCCCATCAAGATATCATCCATAACGGTATCAAGCTCATCTGAGCCAACACATAAATAGCCCGACCAATCATTTTTTTCTGCCAGTTCTTTTAACTGTTCCTTGGCTTTTTCTATATCATATTTGAAAATCGGTCTGCTATGACAAAGTATCTTTTCTGTAAAATAGTTGATGTTATTTACATAATCAGAAAATTTGTCGAAGGTCATATTATCGAAATTTGCAGCAATCAGCTCGCCTAAATCACCACTAATATGTAAGCGACAATAATCCTCTTCAAAAAGAAACCGGATTCGATAAATATTTGTATCCGACGCTTTGAAGTCCAATATTTTAATGTTTCCATAGTCAGTAAAAGTAGCTACATGGTTTTCAAAAATTTTCTTCCATAATTCTGAATTGAATTTTCTTTTATACATAGAATTCCTCCTTTTTTAATTTGATTGTTAATACCTCCATGATGTTTGCTGTATAATAATAATATGTCTGTTTGTCCGGTGAAATAAAATCCCATTATAAAGAAAATTGGTAGGGAAACCAGAAGTTGTAACTGTAAGCAGCTTCCCCTCAGCTCTATATTACCTATACATATAGTCTGTGAAAAAAATGAGGGTGGTAACATTATATATTAAACACTCTCTGCAACATACCATTTTCCGTTATTTTTCACAAAAAAAGACTTCCTAAATTATAGAAAGCCTCTTTTCGTACTTAAATCAATCAAGTGGTAGATTTTTTATCTGCTTTTCCGTCATGACTTTGTATTTAAGCAAAAGATTTACCATAATCTCTGCATCATTATCACAAAGGTCATGTTTGGGATGATAGGCCATCGCATCTGCGATTTCCTGCATTCCTTCTTTAACAGAAATATGTTTGTTTCCGTCATAATCAATAAACCTCTTATTGGACGCAACATCAAGCACTTCATCAAGCTTAACGCTATGCGTCCACGTTGCGATTGCCGAAAATTCTTCATCGGTCAAAGTATCTTCATCAGTCTCTAATGCTCGAATACCGACTAACTCGATGTATTCTACGGAATCTTCATCACAGTTAAATTCCGGACACAAAGAACGCCAAAGTTCTTCTAAGTCGGATAAATTGATTGCATCTAGTTCTGTTTCGTCCAATGTATCATCCTTATTGATAAATCCGATTCGATAAACATGAATTAAATCGGAACCGGACGAAATAACAACATTTTTCCCTGCTTCTAAAATTGTCATATAACTTCCTCCTAATCTACAAACCACTCACCGACTTTATTACCGTTGATGTCCATAATGTTACCATTATTACGACCATCAGCAAGGTCTCTTGAAATTTCGGTAAGATTTCTCTGCAATTCACAGCGTCCGGCAAATGTAAGTCCATCACCGTCATCATATGCAGCTCCGCTTGTTTTAATCTTAATTTCTAACATAATTTAACCTCTCTTTCAATTGTAAGTTTGGTATTTCCCGGATAAGTATCATAAAGCGATTCGCACCACGCCTCATCATAAATTTTTTCCTCCAGGAATAAAATATCCTGAGCACGATGAGTTGTTTTAAAATAAAATGTTTTACGCCCATCTTCAGAATCTTTTGCATCATTTTTCCATTTGGTAATAATTACAATAAGACTTTTTTCGTCTTCTTTTGTCATTTCTCCGGCCAAAAAACCGGTATATAATTTGTAATTACTCATTTTTTTTACCTCCTTAATTCCCTAAGCGGGAATTTTTTCTCTCCATTTTCTGATTCGAACAGGATATGTTACATTCTCTCTGTATGTCTTTAACTGCATTTTTGCATCTGCAAGGTCTTCACAGTTAACTTCAATATCCCATCCATAGCCACAATTTCCTTCGATTGCATAGCAATCCTTTGTTTTTCTTTTATACATATTAATTCTCCTTTCCATTAAGCCGGAACCAAAGGGCTCCCTGCATGAACTGTACCAATCCTTCTACACTTTTACTATGACAAAGCATATTTTCAAATGTCATTGGACGGTCAGCTTTGTAAATGTAATAGCCATCTGGCGCCTTATAAAAAGCAACCGGAGTAATACAATTTTCAAAGCCAATTAATGCCCCTTTTCCAATGGGGTTACTTGTGATTTTTTCTCTGATTTTAGTTTCTGTCATAATATTGTCCTCCTTAAATTAGCTTGCCATACTTAAAGATTTCCACCAAGCCTTACCGCCGCCGGGAATATCATAGAATCTCAGAAATGCGTTAATATGGCGCATTGTAGTTGCGCTATACTTATCCCACAATTTCTCAAACTTGCCATTTCGAATTCGGCAAACGGTTGTAGCGTAACTCATTAATTCCACATCTCCGTTGTCGTATTCCGTTACAATAGCTTTGTTATAAAAACTTTTTCTTGCATCGCCGATTGCCGGCAGTTCAAATCTTTTCATATTCATACCTCCTTGATTTTTACGTCTCCGTATTGTTTTATTGATACTATTAATATGTCTGTCAGATAGGCGCATAAAAAAAGACTCTCCGAAGAGAGCCTTATTAAATAACAAAATTAGCATACTTTTCTCCAGTTGACAGTCTGTATGTAACCATCTGCCTGATAAATATGAAGTTTTTCATCAGCTGGAATATCATACTCTTTTCTAAAATATTCTTCCAAACCGGACCGTGATGCTTTCCACAAAGCGTCATCTGTAATTACATCACTAAAAGATTCTGTGTCTGTAATAATTGCAACACAAGACACTCTGTTGAAATAAAAAGCTTCAAGCAGCTTTACATCAACATCTCCTTTAATAATATAATCTTGCCATTCACGCTGGCAAACACCCCGGATAGTGCCGGTAGTAAATATATCTTTCGGATATAATACACGAAGTGCAGCCATAAAAATATCCTCCGTGCATCTGCAATTCTCATACAATTCTTTAAGTTTTGCATTTGCTTCATCGGATAAATCTTCTGGATATTCACCCCAAGCATCAATATCATCCAAAACTTCTTTTGTTCTTTGATACCATGATGCCTCTGTGAAATTGTTATAATCCCGATTTCCAGTCAATACAACTTCTTCATCAAAATTTTCACAGTCAATATAATCTCTCCACATAGCACTTTGAGTATATAAATAATCCGTGCCATTTCCGGTGTTATCAATTCTAATTTCTGTCATAATATCGTCCTCCAATCAAAATGTGCTTTTCATCTGTTAAACATAACTGTAATAGTATACTCATATTCACTGTCAATCATTGCCATTTTAACTCTGGTGTCTTTTTTGATTTCATCGCACAACATTTCTAACTTTTCTTTATTTAAATTTTCTTCTGTTTCCATTATTGTCGTCATGCCTTTGTATGTATCAAACTCGCCTTCAAGCCATTCAATTCCATATTTAATATATTTTTGTGCTAACAATTTATAATCCATAAAATAACCTCTCTTTCACAGTAAATCATCGTTTCATTGCCATCTATTCCATTCTTCTGTTAACATTTTTGCTGCATCACAAATATTATTGTAAAAACTTGGGATATTGATATATTCTCCATTAACAAAAAGATTGAAAATATAACCAACGTAATGGGTTCCTAAACCAACGTGTTCATAACTTACGCCAATGCTTACATTTCCACATTTATGAAATTCAAAAATTCCACTATCAACTTCTAAGTCTAATGGAATTTCATTCTGCAAAATTACTTCCATTTCTTTTTCTGTTATTTTTGTCATATTATATCCTCCATTCTTTTAAAAATTTACTGCAACATTTCTGGATAAAAGTCATACAGATAATCGCCAAAATCCCCACGTCTCTCTGAACCTGTTTGGCTCTGCCAAAAATGTTTCCACTTTTTGCCTTCTTCTGTTTTAATAAATTTGTCATACCTCTTTTTTAATTTGTTTTTCTTCTTTGCATTACTTATATAAATAAATTTGCTCATATATTTTCCTCCATTTCTTTTTCTTAAACTCTAAATTCTCCGGCAATATACAGTCTGGCAAGATTCAGCCCTTCTGTTGAATATCTCGAAGTCACTGACGTAATATTAGTAAATTCACCATCCTTATTTCGGATATAAATTTCAGCATCCCATGCATACCGACTGCTAAATACTATAAGAGAATTTGTGTAAACAACACAATCTTTCTGTCTCTCCAACAACTCATCAAGAAGAGCAATATTGGACGAAACCCCACTGGCTGCATCAACAATATAATAAAAGTCTTCCTCTAATTTTGGTGTTCTTAGACAAGAATCTTCAAAATACACTTTCATAAGCTATATCTCCTCTCCTTTTTTGTTATTTAATTTCAACTCCTATTATTTCCAAGATATATTTAATATGTCTGTTTTAAGAAATAAACAAAAGAAAAAGCCCCCGAAGGGGCTTCATGGAATTACAATAAATTTTGAACTGCACTAACAAGATTAAAATATTCCATACCGTATAGCCTAGCAACATTTCCGCTATCATAGCGGCATTCCTGCTCTTCCTTATCCGAACACGGCACATCAATGCCTTTTTCGTCCAATAATCCCTCAAACAACTCTACGATTTCTGTTGCATGAGCGTTTTTCTGTGATTCAATATCATCACAATTTTTAACTCCCGGAAAATTGAGAGCATCGTCAGGTAATTGAGGCAGCGGCATCCAAAACAATACTTCTTTTATCACATTAGCTTCTGCTTTTGAGTCAACGTATTTTCCGAGACACCATATTTTTTCCGGTTGAATAAACCGTGCTTTTCTTATGTAAATTTCATCAAACTTAGGCAAATATTCTCCTTTTGACTTGCGGTGTTCGATGATTAGATAGTAACCACTTTCTGATGGGGATTTTAATATCGCCGGAATCCACGTCCGAGCAGCATTATAACCATCGTGAAAACCATTTTCATAATTTGATTTCATAAAAGCCCTCCTTTTAGCAGCAAACGCCAAGCCAACCGTGATATTCCTTTTTAATATATTTTTCATATAAAAAGTCACACGCTTTTTCTTTTGTTTCCTTATTGATTTTCCATGAATTGCAAACGCAGATTTTATGTACCAATCTCTGCAATAACATAATTAGACATGCCGTTTTTCTTAATCTCTGCAATTCGTCTCCGAAAACCTCTTCCACTTTTGCTGCTACGATTTTTTCTGCTGAATTTTTACTCATATCCGTCCTCCTGTTTGTTCTAAAATTTTTTGTTACACTCAATCTTCTTAAAAAATGTGTTCAAAATCTTCTGGTATTCCCATAATATTCTCCTTTCTTGTTAATAAAATCATTTTTAATATGTCTGTTTTCTTTCCATACAAAAAACCACCATAATAAATCATGATGGCTTTTGTGAAAGCAAAAAGCATTAATTGTCTAATTTCTGCCAAGGTCCGTAAAATCCGTATTCTCCAAAACCTTGAACAACTTCGTCATCTTCACCTGCCTTAACACCATACCAAGGAAGAATTGCAACAACCGGTTCTGGGTCAGTACTCCAAGGGGAGCGTTCTGTCTCATCCAAAATACGTATATCTTTTTGTGTATACGCAATGCCGGCTTCGGCTTTTTTCATTGCATCTTCTACGGAATAAGCTGTCTCGCTTCCGGTTCCAGTTCCAAAATCTACTGCATAACGGCCTTCAGCAAAATCAAATCCAAACTTTTCTAACAAGTTTCCATTTTCATCAACATTAAGAGTCTCAATAAACCATTCTCTTACTTTAACAGTTCCATCATCCTGATGAATTGCGGAACAAAATTTTTCATCCAGTTTTTTGGCCTTATCCACAAATTCTGTGTAAGTTGCGAAATCATTTTCGTCCCATGTTTCTACACATTTTATGGTGTTTGGGAAATCAAATGCTCCACAAATCGTATCACCTTTTTTAAAATTTGCGTATTCTGCTTCCGGCATAATCTTTTCTGCATATCCAAATCTACATAATTGCATATCAAATCCTCCTTATCTTAAATACCAATCCGCGGCTTTGCATTCAAAACCAACAATATTGTTAGAATTGAAGCGGGTTTTCTTTTTTCCCTGATAAACCTCAACATATTTATCGCCGTCATTATCAGCTTGAAAACGAATCTTTGTTACTCCGCGTAATGTTTTTACATTACCATTTGTGATAATAATAATCTGATTCATAATAATCCTCCTTTTACACATATGCTTTTCTTACAAGTTCTCCGGTTTCTGTCACTTGCATAAATTCGTCATCACCAGACCATAGCAGCAATTCTCTTTTTTGAGAAACGGTTAGTTCATCATGCATTCGAAGCAATTCGCTCATACAAATATCATTTCTCATGTATTGCTTTTTTACTATGGTTACAAAATCTAAACTAGTGAAAAAATATTTACTCATAATAACAACCTCCTATGGATATACACAGCCGATGTTAAAATTTTCTTCAAACCAACAATGGCCTGACACTTCTGGAACATCCACAATGATATGGTCATCATGTACTTCTGTTACTGTGCCAGAATAGAATTTTTCGTCCAATCGGCATTCTACTTTTTGCCCTACATGAAATAAATTTTTAATCATGCCCTACCTCCTAATGTTTTTTTAGATATATTTAATATGTCTGTATTCCTTTACATATAAAAAAGACCCGGTTAAAAACCGAGTCCTTTCCAAATAACAATATTTTACTTTATCCATTCAGGTCTTTCTAATTGTAATAACTCATCATCTGAAATTTCAAAAGTGTAATATCCTTTATATCTTCTTTTCTGTTCATGGTTTGCTTCATCCTCACCACAATAATAGTTGTAACTGTTTCTTTCAGTTACTGTATATTCCCATTTTCTTGTATTTCGTATATAATGGCGAAACCAATGCGGAAGCCGTATCCACCTGCCTATGCGAAATTCTTCATTATGTAAGATTAACCATCTCTTAAATGCACTTCTCATTGTATGTTGCATTTTTTATTGTTCCTCACTTTCTTTTCTATACGGATTCACAATTAAAACTGTTTGTTTTACCTTGTAAATATTCAAGTATATCTATTCTACCTCCATACTTACAATGAATTTTAATTAGCTTGCCCTGACTATATAACCATCTTGCTGCTGCGTACCTATGCCATCCATCCACAATAATAGGACGAGGAAGAATATAACCTCCATTACACTCGTTATCAATTTCAATATCCTTTATTTCATCTGGATGATTGATAAAGTAGATAATCCTTCCTATATGCCATTCTCTTGATTTGTGTTCTGTTACAGGATACTTCCATGTATCTCCATATGGGCTAGATATTTCTGGCAGAGCTTTCTGAATAGCAGCGGATATATCATCTAAATAAATTTTCTTTGTCCCATCCCACGACCAATATTCTGTTGGCAAAAATTCAATAAGACGGTCAATTTGAATAATATCTCCGTTATATTCTTTTAATGGTTCAAATTCTACTCCTTCTGAAACAAGCTCATTGTAAAAATCATTATTAGGAGTAGCATTAAGTTCTTCAATTAATTGTGGTAATACATCTCTCATTTTTTTAGCTACTTCATTCATGTAAAACTTCTCCTCATATCATAATTATGCCCATTGCAGTAATGATGTTTTAATTTCATCCTCACAATTATTACAATCATTACCATCACATAAGCTGCAAGGATGTATTTTCATCCCACAATTTGTACATGTTATATATTCGTTCTTCATTGGATTATATTTAAAATCTGTCTCTCTGTTACAATGAGGGCACCATTCCGTCCCTTCAAATTCTTGATTCAACAATTGTTTTTCTGTTTTTGTTAATTGTAAACTCATAATAATTTCCTCCTGTCTAATTCTAAACTTCCTTAATACAATAAAACTTTTTGGCTGTATAATCAATACATTTGGTATTATTGAATTTTTTTGATTGCTCTAATTTCATTTTTGTATGTCGTCCGGAGCAATATATCTAACTTATCATCAACCATTAAAGTACTCCCTTATCGCTTTAATTGTAATCTCGTTATTCTGATATGGAACATAAGCATCAATCCATGGTGACTGTCTATAAGTTAATGACACAAGATTTGTTGCCGAATAATCTACAAATTTATCTACAACTCTTTCTATAAGGCTTTTGTCCTCATCTGCAATAATAGTATCCTCAAACTCGATTCTTTTAGCATTCCATATATCCTTTTCATTGAACATGATATATGACTTGATTGTAGGTATGTCTCCACTTCCATATTGCTTATATTCATAATACGCTTCTGGAACAACGGGTCCAAAATCCCATGCTTCAATCTTCTCATCAAAACAAGTAGAATGGTCTTTCTTTTTTATCAAAAAATATGCCTGAATAAAATAAAGCACTTTTTGAAGTTTCAAATTAGAAATTCCATAATCGCGCTCGTTACTATAATTAATAACAAAACGACAAACATCTAAAACCTTATAACTCATTATCTCGACCTCTTTCTTCTATAATTCCATATTATATTACTTAATAATCTTTAATTAAATTTTCCCCCTGTTCAATTTTAAATTTCCTTAATACAGGAAAACTTTTTGGCTGTATAATCAATACAATAATTTTGAAAAATACTATAGCCATAAAGTTCTCCAGTTTCATTATTTTCACTGATTTCTCTAAATGATTCCGTTCCGCAGCAACGAGTTTCTTCGTCACGGGATGCCGTTTGTACATCCTCTAAAATCAAGCGAAACAGTTCTCTTTTTGCTTCTTCTTTTGTTCCCTTAAAACGATAAAACTTTGCACCGCCATCGGCTTCAGAGTTACAAATTCCGATAATCCATTCGGAAAACATTATATTATTCTGAATTGTCTTCCAAATATCTTCAGTTCCGGATACTGGAATTGAAATGTCATCCATCTCTACCGAATCTCCCTGTTCCGGGTTAAATGAAAAAATTACTCTTTTCCCCCTAAAATTAATTTCCGATTGGGCGACCGGATGCGGGCAATGAGCGTTTAAACCTCTTCCCTCTTCTCCTTCTCCTGTCATAACAAGATGCGTGATAATATCCATTACTTCACTTTTTGTAAATTCAATTTCCATTTCCATATTATTTCTCTCCTTTTTCTGCAAGCATTTTTTGAATTTCATCTACCTTAATACTGTTTTTACTGGTGAAATCTTTTGTATACACATTTGCATATGTATAAATGTCGATTTTCTTTTTGTCTGTTTCTGATTTACATTCGACAGATGTGATGTCAATAGAGACACCATCTTTTGTTTCAAATACAATGTGAATCCCATCATAATTAGGGTCCGCATTTCTTCTGGCGACTAAATAGCCGTCATTTACTGGTACTCTAATTTCATTTTCATTCATTTTAAGTCCTCCTTGTTATTTGGTTTTATTTACTCCTATTTTTTCTAAGATATATTTAATATGTCTGTTTTAAGAATAACAAGAAAAACCACCAATCTTTTGCTGACTGGTGGTTTACAAATGCAATTAAATATATTTTTTTACTCCGGAGCCCATCCATAATATTCATAACGAGCCATTTCCAGTACCATGATTTTGTCATTGGTCTTTCTTTGAGTCCTTTTTTGAATTTTTTGCTCTCCAATACACTTCCAATACTTGTCTTTTTTCACAATGTAATAAGAGCCCACATATTTTGCCTTTCTTAATTCTTCACAAGCCAGAGCTTTCATATCTCGAACTGACCCTTCGGCAATTACGGTAAAGCAATTTAAGCTGAATTTTAACAATACAGATGGTTTTTTGACCTTATACAAATATCTTTGTAAAAAAGATGGTGTCGCGCCATTGTCTTTTATTTTAGCTTGACGTATAGAATAACCTACGTTGCCAATTTTAACAATTTCCCCCTCTCTTTTACCTAACACATCCATTCTTTCATGAATATACTTTCGCAAAGAAAGCTTTGGGAGAGAAGTAAAATCGCCTTTATATGTAAAACTTACACAATTAGGACCTCCGCTATAGCCTTCTTGATAGCCATATTCTTCCGTATATGCTTTTTGCACTTCTTCAATTCCTGTTTTCCAATCCGTAGAAACATATGTTCCTTCTATGTTACAAGCACCCATTTGTTGGCCTCCTATTTTATATTATTTTTAATTAAAATACTTTTTTAAATTTCTCGTAATTGCCGTCTTTTCTCTGTGGAATAGCAAAAATGACCTTGTGAAATACATTTTTAAATTTATTTTCTAAATTGTCCTTAAATACCTGAGCCACTTCTGCTGCATCTTGTCCAAAAACTCCACATCCAAAAGCTCCTAAAATTAAATTTTCGACTTCATTTTCCTTCGCAATGTTTAAAACGAACTCAATACGGCTCTTTAACGCTTCACTATTTTCCTCCTTTGTTGCGCATCCATATCTCTGCGCAACAGAATAATTCGGCGCAGCGCATGTAATTACATCACAAAATCTAATTACATTATATCCGCGGAAATATACATTGGGCGAATACAAAGCTTTATTGCGATACAATCCACCATTTAAGTCCTTTCTGTTTTCTGCGTAGTAATTGTCCTCAAATTTACTCAACACATTAAACAGCGTAGACTTATGGCACAAACATTCTTCCTGTGCACGGCTTCCCTGTAAAAAACCGCCGCCCGGATATTTATAAGATGCAAAATTAAGAACAGCGGTAGGATTCGGCGCGCTATATTCCATAATGGCGCTAACGCTATCTATGGGCTCGACAATAATTTCGCACTTATTGTTTTCGTTTACAACATCATTAAATACAGAGTCTTCTGTATAAATTTTTGTTTCCAGAGCCACACGAGAGATATTATCTGAATAATATTTCCTCATCTGCTCTTCATGTTCTGCTGCTTCTTTTGCTCTTTGACTTTTTCCAGTCCAATAAAAACTATTTCTTCCCATATTTACTCTCCTTTTTCATTTGGGGTTGCCGGTCTCGGCATCCAATATTTAACATAACTTCCTTTTTTCTTTCCACCAAAGTGACCTTTTTCCCGGTACTCATTTGGTTCATACCATGGCGCAACTGTTGCTCCACCACTTTCGCCCAATACAAGATACGTTCCTGCTTTATCAGGCAGTCGGTCCTTTACTGAAATCCATTGAGTATTTTTTTGATTTTCATACTCATACAGTTTCTTTAACGGTTCCTGCATAGCAAGATTTGCTTCGGCAGAAGTTTCTCCATACATATACACTTCCTTAACTGGACAATCCGGATAGAGTTTTGACAAATTAATTTTTTTTACTAAATGCATAAAAAACCTCCTTTTAACATTTTTTCATATTTGTTTAATTTATAACGGTTATTGATTTCCTCCTTTTCAATTGCATACTCCATTTATTGGTTTTAGATACATTTAATATGTCTGTTAACCAAACTTCTTAATTAATAAACAGAAGAAACTGCCGCGTAATTACGGCAGCCTTTGTAATTTACTTTTAAGTTATTATTTACAAATTAATTAACGCATAAAGAATAATATAAAATACAGCTGGTCCAATAAAGACAAGGCTCAAAAACGTAAATTCCTCCACATCTGCACCGATACAAAGAGCTATAATTCCAGCTATTACTAAAATAATTCCAATTATAAAAAATATCATTCCTAAATCCATATCTAAGTCCTCCTAGCTCATTTTCCAATATGCAACCATAGTTTCGTTTTCAACCTCAACTTTAGCCTAAGTCTTTAATTAAGGTCGGCTTTCCAACATACTCACCAGATGCAAATATATCATAGACATATCTTTGGACTTATACTGACTTTCTATATCTGTTACCTTAACTTCGCCTGTGCTTTTATTCCACACGTGTGCAGTGCTTTCTTGAAAACTAGTTTGTCATCCTAGCGCTTAGGCTTAATGCGAAGTGGTGGAGTCGAACCACACTTATTGTAAAAGACACCTACTTGCCTTGACTCCGCCAAATTACTATATTCAACTCCTTAACAAATCTTCTATTCTCTACAATAATATTTGCAATTCAATTAACGCATGAAAAACACAAAGCGTACCAACTATGCAAAGGCCCCAGCCAATCATTGGCTTTTTTAAACTTTCCGCCTCAAAAAACCAATAAAGAATCTTAACCCCTATAAAAATGCAAATAATTCCAACAATTGCATATATAATTCCCGGCAAATTCCATGTAGGTACATTTAATTTGTGTGAATTATGGTGCGCCTTTTCAGCTCTCCATTCCTGAAACCCTGCTTCTTTGTGATAATCTTCTTGTGCCTTTTGATACCCCTGTTCTTCTGCCTGCTGAATAGGGTCTGCGGTTGCAGATGGATAAGCGGTGTCATAATTTTGGTGATTATCATTGCAACAACAACATGCTTTTGCTGACATTGGAATAGTTGCACCTAATACAGTACATAAAAGCAATGCTAAAAATAATGTCTTTTTCATATTTAAGTCCTCCTAGTATCGAACTTTCCCAATCCATTCTTCTATTTCTTTTTTAAGAGTCGGCATATCTTCTTTCGAAATCATTCGTCTTTTTAGTGATAGGTGGTTATTAATGTATACATTACTCATACAATTAATTGTGTCTTTATATCTTTGAGCGCGAGTATTCGTAAATAATGGCTCGCCTTCACCTTCAAGTTTATGAGCCAAAAAATAAGACACAAAATAAATTAATATGATAATTGAAAGTACACTAACAATAATGCATATAAAACGATTTATAAAGAGAAATGGGGAAATCAGTAATAATGCAGAAGCAATAACAAGTCCCCAATATATGTATATAACGGCATTAAGCATTTTTTGTTTTGGATGCCCTAAACAAGTAACGCCATCAATATACCATTTTTCTGGGCTCTTTTTGCATGATGAATATTTGAATTCCACATTTATCGGAGCATCTTTATCCAAAGTGCTGATAAGCTTCTTTTTGATTAAATATAGGCCGACATAAAATCCGGTAACAATAAGTACCGGTCCAATAACCAATCCAATCAATTGCAGGATTAGCGACAAACAAGCAAAATAATCAGTTGTTACACTTTTATGCTGCAACTGGTTTACAATATTAGTTAATTTTTCTACTGGAAACATATCAATTCCTCCTTATTTGTTATCAATAAAAAATTGCAGACCAAAAAACAACAAATATTGCTACAATTAAAAATATTATAATAATTAATATAGACAAATTGTGTCTATCTTCTTCTGCTTCTTTTTCCTTTTTTTTCTTCTGTTCTTTCTTAAAGCGCTTATATGCTTTTTCCTCCGCTTCTTTAAGAATATCCGGCGTTGCCGTTGGGCCGGCGGTGATTAAAGCGCTTTGATTTTGACATTGTTCACAGGTACACTCTTTTGCAGATACCATAGAAGCACCGCACATCATAAGGCAAATAGCAGTGACGCTAAATAAAATTGTCTTCTTTACTTTTTTTAAACATAATAATATCCTTCCTTTCTCTTTTTTAGCAATGTGCTCTCCGTTATTGTGTTCTCCTTATATATCTAATATGTCTGTTTTGAATTAAAACGGAAATCATATTATGAGCGTTTTTTTGAAATAAGCTTTCTTGAAATGTTTGATGAAGTATGTTAAGATGCCGATATACGATAACAATTAGCAAAAGAAAGGGAATATTATGTTTGTAAAACCGATAAAAATTGAGTTGATTACATCGGACGATTCAAAAGTTGTTATAAGTCTACATCCGAGTCAAAAATGGGAATTAACAAGAAAAGATTCTTATTTTATAGTATCACGAAAGAATATTATGCTTTTTCTAACGGAAGAAGAATTTCATAAATCTTTTCAAGAAAAAAGACCGTAGGAATTATCCTATCGGTCTCTTTCTTTTTATTATGAAAAAATATTTGGTTCATGTTCTCTCATTGAAAAATATGGATGTGAATTGTCTCCAATTACAATATGGTCTTCTAACTTAATATCCATAACTTTCCCGGCTTCAATAAGTCGATTGGTTATTTCATAATCAGCATTGGACGGAATTGGATTACCGCTTGGATGATTATGTACGATTACAAAATGATTTCCTCCGGATAGTAATAATCTGGTAAAAATTTCCTGTATTCCGATTAAAGATTGGTTTATTTTTCCATGGCTTACTTCAAATATCCCCTTTGGTTCTAATTTAGTGTTCATGGAGATAAGCCATGCTCGTTCTTCCGCGAGCCGGTCCGCATGAAAAACTTCGCTCATCATTTTATAGATGCTCTCTGGGTCCGGATGCATTACATTATAATCACACATGAAATCCTTTACAAGCATTGGTTTTCTCTCTTCATCCAATTCTAGGTTATACGAAATAATTTTCATGTTCATTCCTCCTTTCCGGCAGCAGTTTCTTCTTTCGGAACGGAAGGAAGTATTGGTTCAAGCCATTTTTTAGGATAAAAAATATCCTTACATCCTTCAAGATAATAATATCTTTTAGAATTAAGGGAAAAACTGTCTTCTATAATGTCTTCTTTATTTACCTGTTTTTTCATCTCTGAAATCAACATTTCTGCTGGAAGTGATTTTTTCTTTCTGAGTTTCTTAATTATTCCTTCTCGAAGTCGTACTTTGTCACCGACTTCAAATTTTATTACTTTTTTGAGTGGGATTGTCTCTTCTGGGCTTATTGAACACATTGGTGTCCTCGTCATTGTCCCAACAGCGGGTAATAGTTCAATTGCTTTTGTCCGACAATAAAATTCTTCCACATCATTAAACCGAGTCGGCTTATCGAGGGTCCCGCCCCATATATAACCGGCCTTTTCGGCTAATTCCATCAGAAGCAAATACTCTCCAACGTTTTTGATTTCTATTTCTGTGGTTTTTCTTAGTCTTTTTAATCTCATATTTATTCCTCCTATTTTTTAATCTCTTTCCAACCGGATATATCTCGATAGTAAAACCGAGTGCCAGTTTTTCGTTCAATAGCAACAACATCACTGACAGATAATGTATGTCCGCTTCGATTTTGCGGTTTACTAAATCGGGCAGCTACATCTTCTAATATCGCTAAATCATCCTGATTTGTTAATGTTATTTTTTTACGATATTGAATTTCATCAATGATTACTTCGCAATACACCGCCCGGTAATCATTTAATGAATAATTATTTTTTGCTATCTCCCATGGGGCGGAATAATATTCCGCGTTTGTTTGAAAAATAATAAATCTACTCATTCTTCGTCTCCTAATTTTAATTTCTTAAGTGCGTATATAGCTATTGCTCTATATTTCAGTTTCTTTATTTTAGCAGCCTTGACATTTTTTTCGCATGTTGACAGGCGACATATCATTCTGTCTCTTTTATTTTCTGTTTTAAGAAATTCTATTGCATCAGATATTTCATCTGCGTTGTAAAACTTTTTCTTTGCATCTTTCATTATTGTTCTTCCTTTCCATACTCGCCCATGAGACAACCCACGGGCGAGATGTTTTTACTGTAAGCTATACAAGCCTGACCTTCGAAAAGTATCTGCTTTAACTTCTCCGCTTACATTGTCACAGCCTCCATATGTTGTATTGTAACGATATGGATAAGCAGTTACACGTTCTCCGTTATGGTCTTCTTTAATGCCACGCATTACCATGTTGTTTTCTACATATACTTCATAGCCTTTTAGTATATGCCATCCATCTTTCATATTCATACCTCCTGCATAATGTTAAAATCATCGAGCGAGAAATACACATTCCCATTGCCTGCCTCTGCCATAACCTGCTCTTTTGAGTGATTAGGCGGATAGGCAAAGAGTTGATTTCCCTCTACACTGATTGCGATATATCCTTTTTTTGAAAATTTCTTGAACTGCCTTTCTGCATCAAACAATTTAAGAAAATCAGAGACGATATATACAATGGAATTGGACGCCATAGTTTCCTTGGTGATGTCCTCTTCCGGAATGTATGGATGGGTTTTACGAAACCACTCACATTCTTTTTTGTATTGCTCTGGACGTTCCTGATACAAATTTATAACAAATTCGTTCGGGACTTTCTTTGCATAAGCAATAATGGTTTTCATCATTGCTTCTTCTGCCTCTTTGGAGACATATTCAACATCTTCCGGACTGCCATCTGCATAATCTATATAAGTACCAATACATTTTCCATCCAAATAAAGGCTGGCTGCGCAGCCATATCCTTCCCTTCCGGTCATTCTTTTAATATTCTTCATCTGAAAATTCATAATCTTAGCCATAATTACCTCCTATTCCGGCAGCAGTTGGATAATACATCCATACTCGCCTGCTCGATACACGTTAATTTTTTCTGCGTAATATTTTTTACACAATCCATCATCATCATAAACTTCCATCCATTTACAAAATTCGGTTATTTTCTTATAATGATTCGGAATCTCAACTTCCGGGTCGTCTACAATGTACGCACTGTAACAACCATCTTCGCCAAAGTTAAGAATCTGTGCACGAAGTCCTTCTTTTGGTTTTGGTCCTATAAGTGCCAAAGCGGCTACATCTGACGAACCAATATCTTCTTTTCGGTCTTTGTAAAATTTCATAACGAATTGCCTCCTTGATTAAAATAAGTTTTTACTGACAGCGAATAATTCCGCCACAAGTTTCCATTACTCCAATTTCGCCGATTTCCTGTTCTCCAGTTGTGAGATTGCAGCAGTTAGATAAGACATAATAAACACCATTGTTTACATACATAGGCATCGCCTCATTTCCCGGCAAGTCTTCTTCTGATACAAACAGTAAATCTGCCAATGTTCCGAAAGTTGTTTCTGAAACAACAACGTGATACACATGACAATTATAAGCTTCTTCTGTCTCCTTTATCAGACGTTTAATATCATCACCACTTGAAAACTCCGACAAATGATATACAACTCCAATTGCTGAAGTTCCTCCAACGTATTGAGGAACGAGAGCCCTCCTTTTAGACAAAAGAATTTCTCCCGGCTCTATTTGCAAAAAACCAGAAAAATTTACGCCTATTTTTGCTAATCGCCGTTCCCCTATTCTCGTAAGTTCTTCATAAATTTCTTTTTTCATAAAATCCTCCTTTTATTATTTTGATATTTATAATATGTCTGTTTGAAAGCAAGACAAAAATCATATTATAAAGAAAAAGCCCAACTATTAAGTCAGGCTTTTTGCGATTATTGCTTATTCATTTAGTTTTGCCATCAGCCGATACCCGATGTCTGTAATTTTATACGCCCATGTATCACCTACGCAATACATAGTATTGATACCGACAAGGCTTGGGCCGTTATCATATACAGCCCCTTTAGTAAGATATTTCTCCCGGATATGCTTCGCTGTCATTAAGAGGTTCTCCTCTCCACTGGCAGCATTGATACCCTCTGCTTCATCGGAATATACACCAAAGCCGGTATAATTATGGTCCTCTTTGGCACGCTTAGAAGTTCCCCATCCACTTTCTAATGCGGAAAGTGCGCATATGGCAATTGCGTTAATATGTAATTCTTTTTCAATCCTTACATAAACCGGAGCAAACTCCTGCAAGTCGGTATCCTGCAAAATCTGCCGCATCTGCTTAACTGAAATATTGCTGAGTTCTGTAACATCATTTGGATTAAAAACAACGCCGTCAAGAGAATTTAATTCTTGCAAGTCAATCTTCATCTGAGAAAGCACCTGTTTTTCCATATCGACATTCTGGCTTAATTTTTTCTTTTCGACCTCTAAAGTTTTAATCCGTTCACTAATCTTCTTTTCTTTTAAGATTTTCTTAACGGCATTTGTGTCAATTTCTCGATATGCGAAATTCTGCGTTTCCCATAGTCCATCTTGCAAATTGTCATCAAATGGTGATTTTCGCTCTTCCATTAGCTGATTTTGCACATTTGCATCTTTTTGGGATTTCTGTGATTTAATCTCAGATGCAACATCTCTCTTTTTTTCTCTAAATGTTTTTACCACTTTGGACTGACGCTTCATATCCTCTTTAAGCTCTTCTACTTTTGAAGTGACCTCCGGAGAAACATATACGACTCGCTTCATTTCAACCTCTTTAACGTCCTTTTCTACGGCTGATGCATTATGAAACATTCCACCAACAATACTTAATGTAGCTGCTACTGCAATAATCATTCTTTTCATATGAAAATTCCTCCTTATTATTTAATGATTACATTCTTAATATGTCTGTAAGGCAAAGCATTTTGGAAAAAGCAGCTATATTACCCCACCATAATGGTTATATATAAATTTGTTATATATGAAATTTATCCCGCCATGATGATATAAAAATTAAAAACTATTCCCACTATGATGTTTATTGTTATCCCGACATGCTGGGTATTTTTTGCTATATATAAAAACGTATTATAACGTTTTTGTTATTAAAAAGGGGAATACTTCCCACCATAGTGGAATTCTTGCTACTCCACAATGCAGAGAAAGTTTATTTTCCCCACTATAGAGTGGTTTATCTTTAAAGCGGGCGCCGGAACTCTCATTTCCCTACCCCACCATAGCGGTATTATATCGTTCCCCACCATGACGGCGGTTCCAATTGCGATTTAACATCTACGTAGAGGGAGAATTTATTATCACAGACAGGCGGGCAAAAAAAGAAATATTTTTTACTATATATGGAAAAACATTATAGTGATTATTTCACAGGTGATTTAAGCCATTCTTCCTCGTCCAATATTTTTTTATTTATTTCAACTACATCTCCGGGTGCTCTTCTTCCTTAATGACAGCAGTTATTTCTTATGCGGGCACATCTGATTATGGTATAATTTGATGTGAGAAAATGGTTAAGTATAAACCTAATATACAATTGTGTAGAAAGTATATATACTTTTTTCTTTTTGAACAGGAAAAAATAATACTATATAACACAAAAGACGCCTGCTCAACGCAAGCGCCTTCGTTGCTCTTTCTTCCTATAAATGGTAGACGAGCTATAATATCACCAATTATAATTTTGCATTTTATACTCCAATCATTTATATCACTCCTTTTTGTTTAAAAGTGCTTTGTCTGTAATTTGCTTATCCATAACAGCGGCCAATTCAGTTACGAATCTTGATTCTCGCATCTTCTTTCCTCTTGAACGGTTTGTATACGAGATATGTAAAAAATCCTTTGCTCTTGTCATAGCCACATAGAACATCCGGCGTTCTTCTTCAATGTCATTAATTTCACCTTTGTGTGAGTATGGCGTAAAGCCTTCATTAGCGTTAATAATGAATACATGCTTAAATTCTAAGCCTTTAGAGCCGTGCATTGTCATCAAATAGATGCCCTCTTTTGTCTCATCAATACTCTTTTTTAGAGTAAACGTGTAATCTTTTGCATATTCAACCCATTCATCGAAAGAATCAAATGTTTTTGATGTATCAACAATCTCATCCAGAATATCAATTAATTCCTGAGGATTCATCCTGTTATAATCCGCAAAATCAAGCAAGGCCTTTTTATAATCCATGTGATTGATTAAATAATCCAAAAAGCTTTGTAATTTCATACGGCTCATGGTTTTTATATCCTGTTTAAACCGAAAAATATTTCTTGCAATGTATGGTTTGCGATGCATAACGCCCCATTCAACTAAATCATCTAAGCTCTTGCTCTGCTACAAGGCTTCATTAGGAATATATCGCGTTGGGCGCTTTAAAGCTTTTTTGATTTCACCAAACGGAGCAGTATTTATACTTTTTCCGAGTTCATGAAAGCGAACAATGTCTTTAAAAATCCAATGTTCAAACAAATTGACAACACCTTCTGTTTTTGCGACAAACGGAATGTCAGCATCCATTAAAACAGATGCGATTTTAGGGCATTCTTTATTTGTGCGATAGATAATAGCAATATCGTCTAGTGAGGTGCCTTTATTAAGCAGTTTTTTAATATCGCCTATAACGCCTATAGCTTGGAGTTCCGGCGTGCGGTATGGCTTAATCTCAATAGAACCCTTTTCACAAACTGATTTGAAATCTTTATCAAATCGCTTCGAATTTAATTTAATGAATTCAGAAGCAGCACTTACAATTTTTTCTCCGGAACGGTAATTTGTATCAAGTGTAATTCTTTTCGCATTTGCTTTCTTTTCGAATGCTAACATAATTTCCGGTTTTGCGCCTCTGAATTGATAAAGTGATTGGTCATCATCTCCAACAATACATAAATTATTGCGAGGATTCGCTAATAATTCAATCAACTCCATCTGTGTATGGCATACATCTTGACACTCATCTACCTGAATATATTGATATCGTTCACGCCAACAATCCAATATATCCTTGTTTTCTTTCAGCAATTTTAGGCACTCAATCTGCATGTCATCATAATCAATTTTTTTGTTTTGCTTACAATAATTACAGTACTCATTGAAAATCAACTGTAATTGCTCTTCCCGGCAACCGCATTCGATGTCATAGGGCGGTTTAAGCATTCCAGACTTAATATTGCTAATAGCGCTTACTAAATCCTTAATTAATGTGTTAATATCTTCTGTGTAAATTTTGTTATCCTTTATGATTTCGCGTAAAACATTCCACTCGTCTCTTTCTGTTAACACATTTTCATATGTATAATCAAAAGAAGTTGTTAAAATGGCTAACGCAACAGAATGAATTGTACCAAAAGTGACGCCTGGTGTTTCGCATTGAGTTAAAGCCTCATATCTCATCTGCATTTCTTTGGCAGCGGCTTTCGTAAATGTAATGACTAATATATTATATGGATTTACGCCTTTTTCAATCAATTTAGCCGTTCGATTTACCACAACTGTGGTTTTCCCGGAGCCCGGTCCGGCTACTACAATTAATGGCCCATCTTTATGATTGATGGCCGCTTTTTGTTCTTCATTAAAACTCATAGTTTAACCTACTTTCTTTTCTTAATTTTGTTATTTTTAACTACAATAGCTGCCAACGCAACAAATAAAACAATAAGAACTAATGCATTATATTTATTGTTTTTTGCCACATCAGCTCCAATTTCTTTAAATTCTTCTTCAGGACTTAAAGTTGCTTTTGGCGTTGGGTTCGCAATTGTTACGGCGCTATCTGTTGCACTTTCAACATTGTATTCATATTGACTTGCAGGTTGCATTGTAGTTTCTGCCTTTGCATAATTAAATGGCAATACCATAATTACAAGAGCTATCATTAAAATATATTTTTTCATAAAAATCCTCCTTTTGTTGTGATATTATTAATAGTCTCCTTTTATTATCGTGACACTATTAATATGTCTGTTTTTAGATAAAACGAAAATCATATTATGAGAAAAAAGGCTTCATTAGAAGCCTCTTTAACAACATTCAGTTAATATATCAACTGCGACTTGGTTCAGCCCTTTATCCGACTTCATAATTTTAAGAGCTTCTTCTTTTGACCGTTTTTTATGATATACGCGGTCTGCAGTCAACGCTTCATAAACATCAGCTACGCTCACTATTTGAGTTAATATATCAATTTTATGTCCTCGTAATTTTTGCGGATACCCACTTCCATCTAATCGCTCGTGATGATGATATACAATATCTACAACTGTACGATTAAAGTCCAATTGCTTTAATATCCAAAAGCCGTACTGGGGATGACACTCAATTAAGGTTCTATCGTCCTGAGTTAATTTTTTAGCTTTATTAAGTACGTCTTGATTTACATAAGATTTTCCAATATCATGTAATAAAGCTCCTACTGCTAAATCAATTTTTTGTTGCAAATTAAATCCATACACTTCGGCTATTTGCAAAGCAATATTACATGTCCGGCTACAATGTTCGAACACATCTTCACCTAACGAATACTGAAAATCTTTTGTATATTTATCCTTAATAATGTTTAATGCAATATCTTTAATATTTTTCATGCATAATTTGCACCTCCTTGACATAATCATTTTTAATATGTCTGTTAAAATCTAAAAAATCATATAAGAATACTTAATATGATGCAGCAGCTAACATATAAATAGGGAATTAGGGCCTTAGATTTGTCACTTTTCCTCATATAACAAATAATACTATATAAGAAAAAACAAACACACGCTGTCAATATAGTTATAAGCAATATAAAAAAATAAATTTTACCAAAGACCGCCAAATAATGAATAGCAACCCCTACGCAAAGGAATGATGCTTTTTTATTCCATTTTCGAAATCGACCTAGAAACATAATACCTAAAAAGAAAAATATCATGGAAAAAGTTTCTTCTTGTACATCCGCAAAAGACGTCTTCATCACAATAATTCGAATTGTATATAAGATAATGCCTATGCAAATAAATAAAATACCTTGCCAATTTGCAATATCTTTTATGTGTGCGTCTTTTATTGAAGTAAACAATAAAAAGACAAAGATTGATATTATTGGACAAATCAGCAACATCTTTGTTATTAAAGGCATACTTATTGGAATTATGCGTATGCATATACTAATCAGACTAATCAAACATAAACATACTGAAAATATAAAATATCTGTCTTTGCAAAAATTATTTATTATTTTTTTGAACATTGAGCGGTAAACTCCTTTCTATTATTTATTTTAATATGTCTGTTATAAAGCAATTTTTCTAACCAAAAAAGGCACCCCTTCTGGGATGCCTGGAATAAATATATAATCTATTTGATATATTTGCTTGAATTTTCTCCTCTTTCCAAAAATAATCTTATCGTATTCTTTATTATTAAAGTCCTAACTAATTCAAACACTAATATCTCCATTTATTATAAACGCAATATTTTAAGAGGTTGCTCTTTCCTCTTTTTGTTCTCCTCTTTTAACTTTTTCCTTCTTAAATTGCCCACACAATCTCCGGAGCGATAAACATAGACAAATAACTTACACTTGCAACAATTCCAAACGCAAGAAAAAATACCATAACTTTTTTTGCCATATTTTATTCCTCCGTTTCCTTACTTGTGCTACCATGTCGCCGAATAATTTCACATGTTCCATCTGACACCCCACGTTGCTGCAACTTTTTTGCAAATCGTTCATTGGGCGGTAAGTTCTTCCATCTCGATTTTTTTGCCATTCTTTTGTCCTCCTAAAATTTAAATTTTAAATGCATTTTCCTCCTTATTAAATTATATATTTATTATAAAAGAGACCTTGTGGTCTCTGAATATTCTCCAATTTGTTTGATTAATATACTTATAATATGTCTGTTTGCTACAGGCAATAAAAAAAAGTGGCAGCAAAAGCTACCACTTAATTGTTTACTCGCAACCGTTAAACAAAATGTGATTCCAACGAGAAAGAAATCTTTTAATTGCTTTTCTCTTTGAAGCATTGTACTTCTCCTGCAATTTTTTCAAAGCAATTTCCTTGCCTTTTTGTTCATTAAATACATCGCCGGGATGCAGTTTCGCTTTTCCGCGATAAGAATTCATCATAAGAGCTGTGCGAATTGAAGCATCCTCAAAAAAGTCTGCACCTAAACAGCCAAGCTCTGTTCTGCCGCAAATTGTATTAATAGCATCAAACATACAATTGTCAAGATACGCTACGACAACTCCTTTTTCTTTATCAACATTAAATCGCGGCACTCTGCCACCTACTTTTTTACACATATTGTGTACCTCCTTGTAAATTGTTCAGCTTTAAGCTGTTCTAATTTTAATATGTCTGTTTTATTTCAAAAAATCATATAACATGAATAATTGAACGAAAAATGCATATTGTAACATAATCAATACTATTGTTACCAATATATCCCCCGGAGCTCCGCTATAAGTATTACGCATAGAATACTTTTCTTTTACAAAAGGATAGCCCCATGCAATACCTCCTCTCGTGCATGTGTCCTGAATCAAATGAAACACAAATCCACTTAATAAACTTGCACTTAATACAAAGGCGTCAAATTGAACGGAGTAAAGCACCGATGTAAGAACTGCCAAAAACATCGGAATTATCAAAGTATGGATAGCCATACGATGTTCTGTAAATTTACAAACAACCCATGAAACAATCGGATGTTTAAGGCTGATTATAGAATGTGGAGTATCAATATCCGGCAGCAGTCCTCCAATTCCGCCCAATAAGGCTCCGCTCATTGCTAAAAGCATGTTTCCATTTGTGGTTTGAGGAAGCTGTGAGCATAATGCAGCAGTCGTAATAATGCCTGAACACGCCCCTCCAAAACGATGCAGTTTCCCTGTCATGAGCCATCACCTTCCTTAATTTCCAATTCATAGGCAATTTTTTGTAATTCTTTTCTCGCTTCCTGCTGCTCTGACGTTAAAGACATGGTTTTTGACTTTTCTAGCAAGAACAGAATAAAAACAAAATATTTTTCTTTGTTTGGATAAACAAATCTATCTAAATCATCAATAGACGGGAACCATCCATCAAGGTCGTAATCACAATTTTGGATTGCCCGTTCCATCTTAGTAAACTCTTTTTCTGTAATAGTCATATTAAACTTAACCTCCTATGTTTATATATTTAATATGTCTGTTTTTCAGAAAAACAAAAACCGTATTATAACAAAAATTATGCAATTCCACGATAAATTGCCCGATATGTTAAGTCTTTCTTTTCTTCATTCCAACCGGTAATTTCTGAAATCTCTGTCACCTTAAAGTTTTTCATAAACACAATAGTTTCCAGTGATTGAAGCATTTTTTTCGCTTCTGCCTGCGAATACCCGGATTCATAGGTGACATAATCCGCTAATTTATTAATTGCCTCCGTAGAGGAAGACCCATGACAAGAAGCCCAACATTTGTGTCCGGTATATGCCGCATTTAAAAAATAAAATGCTTCTCCGCCCTTGATTTCTCCGATGACGAAATAATCCAAATCTGTCAACAAGCCATTTCGTGCTAAATCTTTTAGGTCAAATTGGATTTCATTCTGTCGGCGGCTAGTAACCACATGTTGAAACATTAAATCCGGATGCTTATTGGAAAATAATTCTTCATTTTCCTGAATAACTAAGCCAGAATTGTTATAAGGAATCAAATCAAGAAGCGTATTCATCAAAGTCGTTTTACCGGATGCCCCTTTTCCTGTAAATAATATTCCTTTTCCGTTTTTCACTTTATCAATTAAGTAAGCTGCTGTTTTGGCGTCAAGCATTCCAAAATTCATTAAATCTTCTATTGTATATTTTTTCTTTGGCGTCTTGCGAATATGTAAATACGGCCACCCCACTGAATTCACAAAAGTTGTACAAATATCAATACGCATAATGCACTTATCATTAGAAAACTTATCTGTAAAATTTTGGACAGCATTAAAAGGGCTTAAATCTGTGTTATTGCGAATCGCAATTCCATTTAAAAAACGGTAATAATCATCAATTCCCCGAAAATGTAGATTAGACGTCAAACGCCGGCCATATCTTTTAACTCGAATTTTGTCTGGCGCAATTACTTTAATATCTGAAATAGATTCGTCATTTAATAATGGGTCAAGAATGTAATTACCATAAATAGCACTATCAATTCTTTTCAACATGATATCTACTTCTTCTGACTTTTCAACCCCTAATTGTTTTAAGCGTTTTTTCACCTCTTTGAAGAAGCTTTCTTTTGGAAGAATCCCTTTTTGTGCTTGCTTTAATGTATTTTTTTCCACACGCATAAAATAGTGAATTAAATCTGTCAAAAGTTCTTCTTGTCGTTCTATACTTAACGCAGAAGCTATTTGTGATAACTGTCCCACCGTGTCATAAATATACTCCTGGTCATCAATAGCGCTTCTTGGATTTTCAGATATATAACGGTCAATTGTTGCTAAATAAAAATCCGAATTATTCTCAGGCTCATTTGATTTTATTGAATTCGCCAATTTTTCTCTAGTTATAGCGTCTAACTGAAATTTTTTCATTGCATCTTCATATTTAGCAAGAAATTGTACACTTACTTTTCCCTGCTCAATATAAGGAGATTCTGTAATAACGCCTTCTTTTGTCGTATAGTAAATTAAAAAATGACAATGAGGATAAGCTTCGCTATCTAAATGCAGCATTGCCGATAAAACATTTTCTTCTGAAAATTCTTCACAAAACCAATCATACTGAATACGTCCCCACTTCTCAATGTCCATTTCCAATTCTTTTTCATATCCTACAATAACTTCAAAAGCAACCATTGAACCAAGAATATGTTTGTCATCTAAATAATACTCATTCTGTGCATGACGCTCTTCCCATAAGGATAAATAATCATTATTATCAGCCCATGGAATTAAATCATAATCCCGTCCTGCTTTTGACCAATCAATTAGCATTTCGCTCTCCGACAATTCAGCATTCAAATATTTTTTTATTTTTTCTGAGCAGTTTTTTCTTTTGTTAATATCTGACAATTTACTCAAAGTATCCAAGTTAGGGATAACACCAATCTGCAAACTAATCATATAAATTCCTCCTTAGTCTTAATATGTCTGTTATATCATTTTTTCTTAAATCAACGGGAAATGGCTCATTGCACACCAAAATCAATACATTTTCTTACCACCCTCAATTTTTTCACAGACTATATGTATAGGTATTGTCTATACCGCTCTTGGGGAACTTCGAAGCTCGTCTGCTAGATTTTTTGCTCATAATATGATTTCGATTTTCATTTCAAACAGACATATTACAATTATAGACTTTTGAAAGGAGCACACGCATATGGATTGTACTACTCTCTTTAATTCCATATTTGAACAAGCAACCGGCGCAGAACTAGTTAAATTTTGGTGTCCGACTATAGCAAAGCAGGAGTTTCATCAGGTTTCCTGGTTAAAAAAAGCTAATAATTTGACTAAAGTTTTATCCGGATTTCCAAGAGAAGATGTTTATATGAGCTTTAACACCTTTAAGAACAAAGCAAATTTAACCGGAACACGAAATGATATTTTTAATTGCTATGCTTTCTGCATTGATGTTGATTATAAGTTTGGCAGAGATAAGTCTGCCTCTGTAGAAGAAGCAATTTGCGCAATTCGCGAATTATATCATGATAATTCTATTATTCCAGTTCCATATTACATTGAATACGGCAATCAGTTTCGCCTTATTTACTTGTTAAATGGACACGTCTCCGGGAAAAAACAAATGCAAGCTTTAGATTTGGTACAAAAAAAACTAGTGGCAAAAATTAATGAATATTCGCTTTTTGATTTTTGTGCAGAGACACAAGGTCTTCAATCATTCATTCGATTGCCGGGTAGCTATAACACAAAAAATGCTAAAGCAAGTAAAATTAGTTATAAATGGAATAATGAATTGCAAACATATTGTGTCGATTGGACCGCTGCGTATAAAGAAATCAAAGTAATTGAAGAAAATGAATTAGACCATGATGGCTGGGCTCTAGATACTCCAAAACGCAAAACCTTAATGGATTATATGGATATTGTATTGGGCGAATGGGAAAATCCAGTATGGTATTCTGCTTGGAAAAAACAAAGCAAAAAAAAGAAGCATCATCATTCATGCAAAGAATTGAATATTTCACGAATAAGAGATATTCAGACAATACAAGAATATTATAAACAAAATCATGCAGAAATTGGGCATCGTAATCAATTATGTTTTGCCTTTTATATTCATGCAAAATTGTTATATTGCAATATGGATAAAGTATGGGCTGCTCTTTGGCAGTTTAATGACAATTTTAACTGCCCTTTGTCTGAAAAAAAATTGCAAAATTGCATCTGTACTGCGATACATAAAAATTATCACATGAAAACATCTACACTTATGGAAAAATTAGGTGTTTCAAAAGAATTGGGAGAACGCCTTGATTTACAGTGCATTCAACCAAAAGTAAAAAACAATGCTGCTTATTGCAAAAAATACTACGAAAAAAAGAAAACGAACACAAAACAAAAGCAGTTAGAAAAAGAAAAGAGAACCATTATTGCTTTAAAAAAGAAATACAAAACCAATAAAACAATCGCTCATATTTTACATGTTTCAGAAAAAAAAGTAGAGCGATTAGTCTCCGGCTTAATTAAAGAGCGAAAATTATGGTCAGTCAAAATATTAAAGCAGTTTCAAATTATTAGAGACTATCAAAAATGGTCCTATTTGTTTAACAAAGAAGAATTTTCTATTCAACAAGAAAAGGAGGGGCTTGATGAATTATACCCTATTATCCGAAAAGAACGCTCTGATTGATGAATTTAATGATGACGTTCAGCAAATAAACGCATTAAGGAATCAAATTGTTGATTATCTTGAAGAAGCGGCATCTACTGTTGTGGATGATGCAATTTACGCCAAAATAATGCAAACAAACAAGGAGATAACAGATAAACTGGATGAAGTACGTACTTTAATTACAAAATTAAAGAGAAAACGTCAATTAGAAAAAATTTATAATACATTAGATGAAATAACAAACCTTAAAGGGCGGTTTATCATGTACTTTGAGCAATTAAAAGAGTCCGTGCAAGACTATAAAAAGCAGCAACGCTTCAAACAATATCAAAAAGAGAATGTTGATGTTGTTTCGTCCAATACATTAACCGGTTATTTTGACAAATGTAATACAAAAAAAGATTTGATACGAAAATATAAAAAATTAGTCAAAAAATATCATCCGGATAATGGTGGGGATGCACTTATTTTTGTAGAAATCAATCAACAATATGAAAAAAAGAAAGGAGAATTATCATGAAATTATTACGAACCTTGTTGTTAAATTTAGGATGTGTTTTGTTTTTTATCATTCCAATTATTGGCTGGAGTAGTTTGATATGGTTATCCATTAACGATTACCACTTTACACAATTGACTTATATTTTAGCTGGCGTAATTGGGTTTGTTTTTTGGATTGGATGTTTTGTTTTGCGAAGTTTTTTAAGGAAAGAACGACTAGAACAGGCAACTCGTCAATTAAAGTCTGGGAAGCACAAATATTTAACGAAACAACAACGAGATGCGGCAGCACAGATGCAATTGTTAAAAAATGAATCCTTATTATCTGATGCAGAATTCAAAAGCATTGTAAAAAAAGGCAGTAAACATCCAGAAGAAGATTTAAATGATTTAATCGGGTTAACAAAAGTTAAGCAAGAAGTGTTACGTTTTAAATCGCAAATAAAGGATAAAAAACACCCCATTAATAATATGCACATGTGCTTTTTAGGTAATCCCGGAACCGGGAAAACAACAATTGCCGGTATTCTAACCGGATTTTTATATCAATACAAGTACATTAAACGTAATGAATATATTTATGTTGATGGCAATTTTTTTAAATCGGGAGAAGACCCAATTGCACGTACTAAAATGCTCTTAGCAAGAGCAAAAGGGAAAATATTGTTTATTGATGAAGCCTACTCTCTTGTCCAAGGCAATTACGGTTTAGGGCAGCAGCTATTATCTACCATTTTAAATGAGATGGAGAACGAAAGGACTAATATGATTGTTATATTGGCCGGATATAAAAAAGAAATGAAGGGATTATTTAATTCAAATTCTGGTCTTGCATCTCGTATAAAAAACTATTTTATGTTTGAAGATTACACAATTGAAGAAATGCAACAAATTTTCATCAATTTGATTTATGCCGAAAACATGGTAGTCGATTTAGGAGCTTTAGAACAACTGGAAAAAATATTGCTTTCTAAAAAAGAGAGCTCTAATTTTGCAAATGCGCGAACAGTACGTAATTTAGCAGAAAAAGCAATTACTGAACATTTTTATAATTTAGATGTCGGCAACATATCGAATGATAATAAATATCGTTTAGTTGCAGAAGATATTGTAAATGATATGTCAATTGACAACTATTTTAATTAGAAAAAGCCCCATAAAGGGGCTTTTTTTTGAATACTTTACCATGATTGAATCATCTTTGAAATAATTTTAGCTACATTTTTAAAAGCTGTTTCTGTTGATGTAACATGAAAGAAATCTTTTCCATACATCGTTTTTATTGCTTCTGTGGCATCATTTCCAATCGCCACTCCTAAAACAGCATATCCCATTTTTCGAGCTTTACGTACTTCGTTCTGCACGTCCAATGGTTCTCCAATTGATGGAATACCATCTGTAATAACAATTAAAAGCTTATGTTTTTCTTTTCGGCTTTTCAATAATTCAACTGCATAATTAATGCTTGCTGCATCATGATTACAGCCATAACAATTATACACAAGTAATTTTGTGCGTTCTTTTCTTGTGTTACGCCATTTAATATAATGATGATGTGTTACATCATCATGATAACCAAAGACATATAATGGTACATTAAATGGAGAAAAAGCTTCTGCGAAACATAATGCCACTTCTTTGGCAATTCGAGTGCGTTTTTTGCCCATTTCTTCAGCCGTCATAGAACCGGACTCGTCAATTGCAATTGTAATCGCCATGTCTTTAATATTTTTCGGTGTAGTACGGCGGTCAAAAATTCGAGGAGTCTTTCGAGGAGCATAATATCGCTCAATATTCAATTTCCCTTTTTTCTTTTTTACAACTTCACTTTTATCATTTTGAAAAATGCGTTGTAAAGTTTTTGAAAAAGAATTTATAATTGGGCGATAAGCTGCCATATGGTTTTTGTACTCTTCCTCCACTCCGCATTCCACATCTAAATTTCTAAGACGGTCTACTGAAATGTTTGGTCGAATTGACTTATCAATAGCATCTTCTTGATTTTGTTTTTCTTCTTCGCCTTGCCGCTTTACCGCTAAATCTTCTGCTGATGTAAGCCAGTCTAAATCTTCTGATGTAATAACAATTACGTGAATTGAATCATTATCATCTGCTCCAGAAGTTTTTTTCTTCAAATATTTTTTTCTGCGTGCAGATGCACTATTTTCTGTTTCATCTTCATGAATTTTAATCGATTTACCATCGCAACAAGAAGCTCCTTTTGTTAAAGTTTTAGAACTACTGCCAAATAAATCTGAAATGGATTTTGATTTATCTTCTAAATCTTCCTTTTCCCATAAAGGTTTAGCAATTTCCATAATTTTTACAGCACAATTTTTTCTTACAATTGTGCTTTGGCTCTCTACCGCTTTGTCAAACAATTTAGCAGCTTGATTAAAACATTCTTTGGATTCCGGAAAAGTAAAATCTCCTTTTAAAATCCCCATATCTCCAAATTGTACTAAAGCACAAATAAATTGTTGATATGGAGAAGGTATTTCCTGTAATTCCGGCGTATTAAGATATATTGTTTGTATGCTGAATTGTAATGCTTTTAACAACTTACCTTTAATAACATTAGATGCCATAAATTCAATACTGGCATCTTCTACTAAATTGTTACATTCAGCAAAAACCTGATACTCTTTTTCGTCCAATCTTTCCGCCATTCTTTGTAACAAAGAAAAGTTAGAAAAAATTTGATGCAGCATTTCGTGGGTAAAAACTCCTAAACGAAACATTTTTTGCTCTGCAATAGATAGGCCTTTGTAATATTCATGATTTTCCGCAACATAAATATGCGCATTTTCATCAGTATGTCCAAGTTCCGGAGGAGTTTCCGGAAAGCATACACATTGCTTTCCGGTTATCCCGCGAAAAATACGTTCAAAATTTCTTAATTCTTTTTCAAACAAAATTTTGCACCTCCTAAAAATATGAATCCATTGCAACATAAATTTCGTCAGCCACATCTGGCCTAGTTTCTGCGATTTTATTTATTATACAAATTTCAATCGCTGTACGAAAATCTAAGTTGTCCTTGTCAATTAAATTACATGTTTCAATACAAAGACGAGGAACAATATATTCCTCACATTCTTCACCATTAATATCCGGGTCTTTGAGCATAGTTAAAATTCTTATATATGCATCATAAACCTGATTTGCCGTATCATCTTTGGCTCCTGAAGCTATCATTCGTTTAATAAAATCTTCTTTTGTTGGGTCTTTAAATCGTAAAGACGGAACAAAACGAGAAGATAACGCCGGGTCCATACGAGGGCTTTGTTCTCTCACATTAAAAGTGGCTGCGAAAATAGCTAACGGATGTCTTTTGACTGGTTTGTACCCACTTTTCATTGCAATATAAGGATATTCTGTTAACTGATTAAAAACACCCTTGTTTACCTCTGGGTCGGTAAGGTCAAACTCCTCACCAATCCACATGCCACCATCTTGGGAAACTTTAATCATTGATGTTTCAATTTCTGTTAATTTACCATCAATAACTTTTGTAATGCCTTCATACGTATCTTCCTCTGTTCCCTTTGAACAGTTTGTAAAAGGAGCAGGGATTCCAAAGGCAGCGCTTAATGCGTATAATAAGTACGATTTACCAGTACCGGCGCGGCCATGTAAAAAAATGTTTAAACAATCATCTTTTTGCGCTTCCGGAAATGATAGTCCGGCATCTTGAGCTTCTTTTATTCTGGTAAGAGCTTTTTGTGTACGTATTTTAAAAATACGAAACAATTGCCAAAACATGCGGTCTGGGACATATTTATCCAAAAAACTTAATGGTTTGATATAATCTTGTAAATCATCTCTCCATTGATAATCCAGTAAATATTTTCCAGCTTTGATTTCTTTCCATTGTTTTTCATAATCAATTTGCTGACTTGATGAATTTGTTTCTTTTTTCGTTTGATATTGCTCTAGAGCTGATATCATTTCTCCAAATTTCATCGCTTTTTCGGAAAACATTCCATTTTGGAAAGCTCTTTTTGCTTCTGCTAAAATGGTTGCATTGCCAAAATCAATTGAAACTGAAGACAAAAGGCCTTTATCTTTTCCGTAATAATAAAATTCATCAGTGAATCCTATTGCATTTTGAACAGCACTTATATTACTTTGAACTTTTTCTAAAAATGAAAGAAGTGAACAATCCGCATTCATCATCCACTGAACTGCAATAAGTGGTAATAAATGCCATTTTTCAGAAATTGATTCGGCAGCTTCATATACACGAACTTCATTTGGCGTAATCAAACTGTGAATCATTTCAGATGGAACGGATAATTCAACATATGCAATTTTATTCTTGGCTGAAAAATAAATACACATCCTACATGGTTCGCCTTTTTGATATAAATAATCAAACATCTTGGCAATGCCACTTATCTTTACACCAGGGGACGCAGGATTATGTCTGCCTGATAAAAATTGAGGGCTAACTGTTATTGTCTGTGATGTTTTTTTGCTAAGAAAATGTACATCGACTGGTTTATGGTTAAATAATACCTCCACTACATTTAAAGTACTCATAATAATTTCCTCCTATTTTTTATTTAATAATTTTAATATGTCTGTTTTGGTATTTATAAAAATATTTTACAAAGAAAAACCCCGGCATTATACCGGGGCAATAGAATTATTTACAATTTAATGATATAAGACGGATAAACTGCATATGGATTTTGCTTTTCCGCCTTTTTAATTAGCCCTTCTTCTATTAATGTTTTTGCCACTTTTTGAGATAAAGAGTCAAAAGCATTTAAAAGTCCAATGCCATTGTTGTCAATTTCCAAAAACAAAGTTCCTAAGTACTGTGGTCCGGAAATCGACTCTTCGATTAAATCAATTTCATTTGCTCGATGGACAAAGGTAATATTTATGTCCATTCCATAGGATTTTACTACCATAAGCGAGACCTCCTTTACATAGATAATAACATCTGAATACGAAATGCATTCATAATTGGATTATCGCGATAATCCAAAGTATAATTGTATTTCTTTCTTTTAGTGTTATTAACTGGATTCACAAACTTAACCGGAGTACCGTGCCAACATGCAAGATTTACTCCATAATCATCAATCAACAAATCAAGCTCTGTTGCTGCTACATACTCTGATTTTGATACCGATGAAGGAACAAAAATTATATGTTCCGGGTCAATATCCGTATATTTCATAGCCCACATTAGCTTCTCTCTCTTTGCATAAGGACTATCTTCCAAGTAAGATGTTAAAATATAAACATTTTCCGGCATTGACCGAATTAACACATTCAACATCTGACAGGCCGATGAAATTGGTCGTAAAGTAGCAAAATAACCTTTTCGATAAAGCATTTCTTCTGGAACGCCCTTTCGAAATTCTGCTAAAACCCCATCCATATCAACAAATATTCTTCCATTTTTTGTAAATTCATTCATATTCATTCCTCCTTTTTGTTGTTATAATTGATATTTTTAATATGTCTGTTTGAGTAATTAGGAAAAAATTCTTATAATATCGTTTTCGTTTTGTTTTAAAACAGACATATTAGATATAGAGGATTATTTTGAAAGGAGACCCCTACGGGTAATGTTTTATGGATATCAAATTACAAGAAAGTAACAACAACATAGTAACAATTAACCATGATTTAGTAATTTTACAAGAATATGAGAGAATGTATGTCGGAAATACTGATATTTTTCCGGTTGCTTATTTTACTGATTTAGGACCGCTGCAAAAACAAGAGCAGGCATTAAAAATTATTCGTTTTGCCTTGGAAAAATATTTGCAATGGACGCCGCAGGACATCCGAAGATATCTCACATCGAACGTATTGAAAAAGATGAAGCTATCTAAGATAGTAAATAAATATATTGATTTTCCACAAGAGTATAGTAAAGACGATTTAGATATGACTTATTTGGCTTATCTTCTATATCCTAAAAAATTCAGGTTAAGCATTGAAGACCAGTGTATTGCTATGTTTGAACGAGTTCATACTGGCAGTGCCTCAAAATTTCCATCCACCTGGATTGGTGGAATTGAAGGAGTTCGCCGATTTAGTGTTTTATTGCAATATGCAATATCACAAATGCCACGCTTTCAAAATTTGGAAGCAATGTATCAATATTTCTCCGGGCCAAAAGGAGTGGCAGCAATGAAGAAATATAAGTTATATTCTTTCGCTATCACACTATACGCCAATACTTTTGAAGCATTTCATAAATCAATGCCACATAAACTGCGAAGTGATTTTTTATATCATTATTATCGTTTTTCAAAAAAAGTTTATATCAGGTGATAATTAAAGCCGCTCGAAATATCGGGCGGCTTATTTTTTAAACATTATCACATGTTATACATATTTTTTCCTTTAGTCCTGTTTTCTTTGAAAACCGAGCATCATTCATAATTGCTTTTTCCAGTGCATTTCCTTGTGATAAAATAATCACTTTGGATTTGGCTCTCGTTATTGCCGTGTATATTAGATGCTTATTAAGAAGAATTTCTGGATTTTGCGGCAAAACAATAATTGCAGTGTCAAATTCATTTCCCTGCGATTTATGTATTGTAATGGCATACGCTAAAACCATATCTTCTAACCATGTATGCTCCATTACGATTGTTTTCTTTCCAATTTGTATCGTTACAGTTCCGGCATCAGTAATTGAAATTATTTTTCCAATATCGCCATTAAAATAACCGGCTTTATAATTATTAACAATCATCATAATCTTATCGTTTTTATGAAAAACATATCCATTACGGTGTATTTCTCTTCCTTCAAACTGAAAAGATGACTGAACTAAATGATTCAATGCATACACTCCGGCCGCTCCCTTGTTTGGGGTCGTTAAAATTTGTGGGTTATTTTCCTTTTTTAAAACTGTAGTTAAGATAGAATCAATTTCTTTGCCAGAATTATATCGTAAAATCTGAAATTGATTATCCATAACTAACTCACAGTCTTTTATTTTAATTTTATCCTTGTTAATAATCGTGGTCGAACCTTGTTTTTGGCGGAAAAGTGTATCTAAGCGATATACGTCAACTTTTTTAGAATTAATAATATCTCTCAAAACGGCTCCCGGACAAACACTGTCTAACTGGTCAATATCTCCGCACAATAAAACTAAACTTCCAGATTGAATAGCATTAAAAAACATTCCCATCAACTTAGTGTCCGTCATAGAAGTTTCATCCATGATAATAAAATCCGCATCAATTGGGTCATCCATATCTTTGTAAGATGCTTCTTCATCACTAAATGGCTGATATTCTAATAACCGATGTATGGTAGACGCTGGAGAGTTCGTAGATTCAGCCATATGCTCGCCCGCCACTCCGGTTGGTGCACATAAAGCAATTTTATTATCTGGGTACTTTTCTTTGTAAAGCGTCAAAATTCCATTTATGAGTGTTGTTTTGCCAGTTCCGGGGCCGCCGGTTAGCACTTTAACGCCTGTGCTGTTCAACAAATTAAAGGCATTTTTTTGAGAAGATGCATAAGTAATATTCAATTTCTTTTCTACCCAGTTAACATCTTTCTTTGAAATGTTTAATACGGTTTTTGTATTTTCTAAGCGGGCAATTCCTCTTGCTATATCATATTCTCGATACCAATATTCTTTTAAGTAAACTCGGTCATTTATTTTATCCACATATAACCAATTTGCATTTGATAGAGCAATTGCTAAAAAGCCATCCGGAATTTCTACACCATAGATGCTTTTTTTTGCTATCCATAACATTTTCTCAATCAAATCATTGATAAGAACAAAAGTACTACCGTCCTTTGTACATAAATCCATAGCATAATGCAGCATAGCGTCAAGCCTATCTAAATTATAGTAATTAAGTCCGGCTGCAAAGCCAATTTCATCCATAACAGCGAATGAAATATTGTATTTTCTTAGAATATCATATGGATTATCCTTAATATATTGTAGTGCCTTATTTCCGTAAGTTTCAATTATATTATCCACCTTAATATCAGTAATTCCATATTGGCATAAATAACAATATAAATCATATCGCCCTTTTTGCTTGTTTAATGTGGAAATTACTGTTTCGCAAAGGTCGTTTGATAATCCAGTATTTTTTGCTAAAAGTTCAGAATTATAAATATCATAATTCCAAATATCTTTAACTCCCGCTAATTTTTTAGCAGAAACAGCCCCGACTCCATCAATTTGCATTAAATATTCTTCTAAAACATATCCTTCTTTCAAATCTTCCTCAAAAGATTCAACTTCAAATTTCCATTTGTTTGATTTCGTCCAATGCCCGTGTAAAGTAAGCGGATACCCACGATTATATTCCGGGACTCGTCCAGAACAAATATATGTACTATATGTGCTTTCGTAAGGTAGTGGCGTCTTCGATACAAACATAGAAAAATAGGCAACACCATCGCGCCCCATATACAGTAATTTATTATATTTTCCTTTCATTACATCCATAATAACACCCCTAAAAAGTATTTTATATCTTTAATATGTCTGTTTTTCAAAATTATAAAAACCATATTATAAAGAATTTTTAAGGGATTATTTTTTTCTAATAACATAAAAAAGGCCCTTGAAGAGCCTTTTTTCTTTAAATTGCTATATCAGAAACATCAATTTCGTTCGATGGATTTTCTACATCCGGTCCGCTATTGTCAATGTTATCAAGTAAATCATCTAATTTTTCTCTTTTAATTTCGTCTTCAACTTCTGTTTCTGGAGTAAGCATATCATCAAGGTCCATGTTATTTCCAGATAAAACGTTAATATCATTTGACTTTTCACTGATACTATTAGTATCTTTAGAGGCGACAGCGGAATTACATAACGCCTGTAAATCACCGGCATCTGCTAGTGCACTACCATCTTGCTCTACTTCCGGACTTAATTTATCCCAAATAAATGCTCCAAATTCAACAATCTCATTGTCATAATCTCCTGCCATAATACCCTCTCTGGTTACAGATATCTCCTTGCCAGCATATCCAATATTATATTTTTCGTCATTTCGTGAAATCTCTAATGCTACATTTTGTTGCACAATATTTTCGCATAGAGAAATATTTTCTTTGCAAATAGCATCAATTGTTGGCATTTCATTTAACATTGATTCTGCACGTGTAGCTGCTAAAATTAATTGTGTTTTCATTTCCTGTAAAGATGGTTTGTACTGTTTTAACATCTCATTTAACTCATCTTCTCCGGTAAGAATAGGTTTCTCTGTTTCTTGTACGGATATTACATCAATTCCTAAGCGTGCTTTCTTTTCTTCTAATGTCTCATTTTCCTTTTTAGGTCTTAAATTAACAACCTGAAAAGATTCCTCATTTTCTTGTAAATCTTTTTCTAATTCATCTATTTGAGTATTTAAAGACTCAAAATTATTGGACGAATCAATCACTGATTCAGTTTCTTTTTGCATTTCCGGCTGGTCATGCTCAGATTCTTTTATCTCGTTTTTGTGGCTTTCGTTTAATACTTTGTCCATGTATTTTTGTTTTCTGTTTAGCAAAACCTGCGATTGTCCTAGCCCACGATAAAATAAATTTTTTTCTTTTTCTTTTAATGGAGAATTCTCAATTTGCTTGAATGCTTTTTGAAATTCTGTTTCAACTTCTTCTTTTGATAGATTTAAAACATCTTCTCTGTTGTGAGCCAAAATAATCCCCGGAGTCGGCAGTTTATGTTTGCAATATAAATTATTCAAGTTTTTAACCGTCATATCCAAGTTTTCTTTCGTCCGATGTAAAATTCTTTCATTTTCCGATAATTCCGGCTCTTTTTGTTCCTGTTCAAGAGTTTTTTCTTGAAGCATTTCCCGCTGTTCTTCCGGAATTTCTTCTTCTTTCGGATGTTGTTGTTCAAAATCTTTTAATTCCTTTTTTGCTTCAGTCTCCATATTGATGCGGGCCGCTTCATTCCATGCATCTTTTCCTAATGCAATTCGAGCAAATACATTATGGAAAAACCATTCCACCTTTTGTCCGATGTTTTTTAGTCCTTTCAGGACATTGTTGCCAATTTTTTTTGCGACATTCATAGAATCACACCTTTCTGTATAAAACTATTATTAATATGTCTGTCCACCGGACTCTGTAAAAAATGCTTATAATATGGTTTTTGTTTTAGGTTGAAACAGAACAGACATATTATATATATCTTATAAATAACTGGGAGTAATTAATTTAATATCAGGAAGGAGAAAAAATATGGAATTTTTAGTGGATTTTATGTATCAGTTTGCGGAGGAAAATAGTTGGGAAGATGGATATATTCCAGAGCAGCTTCGCTCATTTTTTACAACTTGGGCATTTTTAGCTAAGATAGAAGCTGATACGAAATTATGTGATTACGTATTGCATGTTCTTTATCGAATTATTGATGCAAAAAATGTTACATATGATGAATTCGTGAATTATATGCTTAAATTCATTGTTTAAGGAGGTATTTTTATGATAATGAAAGAATTGATGCGTAGTTGGTCTATTTCGAGTTATAACGAAAATACAAAAGACCAATTAGATTATTTTATCAATGAAAATCGGTGCAATGTCGGGAGTCGTGCTTATGTATTCAATCATGAAACAAATACATTAAGCAAATTATCTATTCTTAAGGTGATTTGCAGCATGGATGACCCAGGAGCGTATCGTCGTTTTCCGGATGATGTTCTTATTCGAGGAGAAGATGAATACCAGGCTGATACAAGTGCGGAATTTATAACGGACAATGCTTGTTACTTAGTATGGTTCCGATATGTTGATTAAAGTTAAGGAGACTTAAAAGGAATTAACAAATGACATTATAAATACGTGTTTCATAGGAAGAAAGAGAGGAAAATTTTATGGATAAAAAAGTTATATTTACAATAATACAGTGTGGACACGGTGTATACCGTATTATTACAAATCATATGCAGTTTAGAAAAATGAATACGGCATGTATAACGGATATTGATATGTTGTATGAAACCATGAAAGAAATTTCTACGGAAATAAATAATGAGTATGGTTATGCTGTATTATTTGAAACTGAGTAGCGAATGAAACTAAGATTTATAAAGATTGGAGGAAAAATAAGTGACTAAAACAGGATGGTGGAGTGTAAATTTTGATATTACGCTCGAAGGCGAAGAAGTGAAATTTGAAGACTTAGATGAGTGCTCACAAGAGCACATTCTACATCTTATCGCAGATGGATATGAAAGTGGTGAAGTTGTAGAAGAAACAGATGAATAATAAGAGAAAGGCAGGTAAAGATTTATGGTTGTATTAGACATGGTGACAAATGAAAACACAAGTGAATATTGTGATTTTGTAAAGTGCTGTAATTGTGACAGAGTAATGCTAGTAAATCTTGGTGAGGTTTAAATGTAATGTTCGGAAGGAGTACATATGTATGGAATATGAAATAAACATGGACGAATCCTATAAAGGCATAGACCCTATTGATGAATGGGGATGTGCTTATGTATGGGATAAAAACATCGGCGCAGAGTATAACTATTGCGTAGAAGGAAATGAAAATATGTGTGCAATCTATTTCATGAGTGAAGATACCAAGGAAAATTGGCAGACAGATTCAAACAGATTTGTGCATTATGAAATTGATTGGTGTGACCCAAATTGGAAACAAAAACTCATTGATGAAATGATAAAAATCGTAAAAAGATGGAGGATGGAAAATGAATGATGTTAGAAAAAGACTTTTAAACCGGCTGGTCTCTGCAAAATATACCGAACTTCACAAGCACAAAGATTTAATTGCTTTTTATGTTTGTGATGGATATTTTGCTTATAATCCGGAAACTTCAAAAGAAGAAGAAACGGATTTTAATGAAATCATTGTCGTAGTTGAAAAAGATTGGCTTTTTGATTTAATAAAAAGCGAAAATAACAATATTCGCACGGATATCGAAGCCCTTCGCTTTTTACAAGAAGAATATACAAGTGATGACAGCGAACCGTGGTTTGAAAAAGCCTTAGCTGCTCACAAAATTGTAATGATTGATTTTAATTAAGGAGGCAGACACAATGATGTATTATTGCTATGTTACAGGAGGAAATCATAATTTAAATTTTCATGGATGGCTAAGCAGTCTTACAATTTCCAAATTAAAATCGGATGGATGCAAGGTGAAAAAATTGATGAGACAAAATAATAATTAAGTTGGAGGTAAAATATGATAAAAATTGGAATTACAGAACGTGGTGATGCGGCCCTGGACTTTTCATGGTATGATAAATTAAGCACTGTATCGGGAGCAATTCTTATTACAAAAAGCATTACAGATGAATTTATTCATAGAGTAATGCAGGCTTATCAAAATGGATACAAACTTATTATCCATGCTACTTGTACTGGATGGGGACAATCCATTATTGAGCCAAATGTTCCGCCATACCATAGTCAATTATCACAATTGCGGAAGCTTATTAAAAAAGGGTTTCCGTTGGAGCAATGTGTGCTTCGCATTGACCCAATTTTCCCTACTTCAAATGGGTTAAAGCGAGTTTGTGAAGTATTGGATATGGCATTTGATATGCAATTATTGCCACGTATGAGAGTACGTATTTCTATATTTGACGAATATCCTCATGTAAAAGAAAGATTTCGTAAAATTGGATTTGCTCCAATCTACGGTTCAAATTTCTATGCATCAAAGTCTATGATGGATGATGTATGTAATACACTGAGTCAATATGATATTCAGTTTCATACTTGTGCTGAACCATATCTAAATAGCTCTGATGGATTATTTGTTCATTCCGGTTGCGTATCAGAGATTGATTTGCGGATTCTTGGCTTACAGTTAGACTCAAATACAAAAGTAAATATGCAAAATCGTAATGGATGCTTATGTCTATCCTGCAAGACAGAATTATTAAATTGCAAACATCCATGTAAACATCAATGTATATACTGTTATTGGAAATGATATTAAATAGAAAAAGCCCCAGATGGGGCTTTTTTAAATCAGACAACGCAAAGATATATTGGAATCAGCGAAAAACGTGTTGAGAACGCATAAAAAAATCATTTGTGTATCCTTTGGGTTATATATTTTTTACACAATTCATGAATGTATTTGATTCCATATCAAATGGATTACAATCATAATAGAAAATGCATTTTGTAAAATCTTCTGCGCACTGTAAAATAAGTGTATCAATATCCGTTATATTAGAATCAAATAGTTCGATATCCGCTCCAAATACATTACAAATATGTTGCTTCTTATCTTCATTGTCAGTTACAATCATTTCCCAAAACTTTCCTTCTGGATAAGAATTTAAACTAAATCCTTTTGCTTTTAATAACTCAGTATATTCCATAATTATACCTCCAAATTTTCAAAAGAAATCGTCATTACATCGTCTCCTTTACATATTATATAATAAACTGATATTGTAATCAACTTATATATATAATATGTCTGTTTGAGAAGGAAACGAAAACCATATTATAACAAAAATCGTTAAATAGGTCGAAAGTCAATCAACTACTTATAAAAATCTATTACATACTTCTTCAAAAAAATCTAACTTTGCCAGTCTAATTGCTTCAGCTAAAGTAAAGTCTCCACCTATATTTTCTTTGATTTCTTTTGCATAAGGCACAAAACTTTCACATCTTATTCCTTCATTTTTTGAAACAACATAATCTTTATAAATCAGTGATAATTCTTCGTTTGTCTTATCGCTATATGGAATTTTCATTTTATATCACCTCTTCCAATCTTCCAAGCAAATCATTCTTTCATCTTGTTACTAAACTCAAACTTTTAATATCTTGCCAAAGCAAACATTCTGCATTTTTGTTTCATCTGACATAGTTGTTGTGGAAAGCTGTGCTATCTGTCCGTGATTACCTGACCTTTGCATTCCGGGCATTTAATCAAAGCTATGAGCAATCCCTCCTCTTTTTGAATAATGTAATAATATTATCATGATTTTACATTTATGTCTATACCAGATAGGTATAACAATTGGAATAGAATTATAAGAAAAATGAAAAAAAAAATAAGACCTATTGGTCTAATAAAATGTATTTATACAGAAACTTCTCCTTTCTGTTTTTATTATCAAACATATGTTTGATTACTTTTTTGATTACCTCACGTTTTTTTACACTGTTTTGGTAAATTTTATAACGTCCTGCAATCAACGCATTTCTAGTACTTCCAGTAATCTTGTGAAACAAAAAGTATAAATAGTCCGTAGGGGAATCGAACCCCTGTTTCTGCCGTGAGAGGGCAGCGTCTTAGCCGCTTGACCAACGGACCATCAACAATTGATATCATACTACAGACGAAAACAAATTGCAAGTACTTTTTTTATTTTTTTGAAAAAAAGCAAAAAATACATATTAAAGCTATTTTTTCAGTCGATTAATCAGATTCACTAATCTTGACAATTCCCCCCTCTGCAAATATACTAAAAAGGCGGCAAAAGCCGCCTTGCATTTATTATAACTAAGAAAGAAGGGATACGATGCGTTCTTCCAACGACCGCGAATCAGCCACTTACACGCGCAGTGCTCTCATCTGCTTTGTCTGTGTGGGCATCTGTCTGTATTTTGATATTCAGAAATACGTAAAAACCGGCTTTACTTTTGACCGGGAATTTTTCATATCACTCGTTTTTTATGTTTTGCTGACCGCCCTTGGCATCCGCTCCATCCTCAAAGGACGGAAACTGAAAAAGGACGAATAGTTATCACATAAAATCTAACAATGACATCTGGTCGCTGAGCGGGAGGTCGCCGAGCATTCCCATCTCCCGCATCTTATCTACAATCGTACCGCTGACTTTACTGCGGGTTTTAAAGTTTTCACATGAAGTAAACGGACCATCTTTTGCGGCTTCCACAACACCTTCTGCCGCCTTATCCCCCATACCATCAATTGTATTTAATGCCGGCATGAGTTTCCCGTCAATAATTTGGAAATGTTTCGCCTTTGCCTGAAATATATCAATCGGCATAAATTCATAGCCTCTGGCATACATTTCCTGAACAATTTTCATATCGCCATACGCTGCTTCTTCTTTGGGAGACAGCTGCTTTGCGGACAAACGCTTTTTGTAGTCTTTCATCGTCGTCTCTAACCGCTCTCTTCCCTGACACATCAACTCATAGTCAAATGCTTTTGCGCGAATGCTGAAGAAAGCCGCATAATAAGCAAGTGGATAATACACCTTAAAATATGCGATACGAAATGCCATCATGACATAGGCAACCGCATGAGCTTTCGGGAACATGTACTTAATCTTTCCACAGGATTCAATGTACCAATCCGGTACTCCCGCCTGTTTCATTGTCTCCTTCCATTCTTCCCACTGTGGCACTTTTCCTTTCGCCACCAGTCCTTTACGAACTTTTTCCATGATATTAAATGCCGTGCCGTCTTCCACGCCCGTGTGTATTAAATACGTCATAATATCATCACGCGTACAGATTGCGGTAGACAGTGTACAGTCACCTCTTGCAATGTAATACTGCGCATTATTAAGCCACACATCCGTACCATGTGACAAACCGGAAATACGCACAAGGTCCGAGAAGTTTTTCGGTTTCGTATCACGAAGCATCTGCATAACAAATTCCGTACCAAACTCCGGCACACCAAGGCTTCCCAAATCCAGTCCCATCAAATCATCCGGCGTAACACCCAGTGCCGATGTATTGTTAAACAACGACAACACCTGCTCATCATCGAGCGGAATATTTAAGGCACTGACACCGGTCAAATCCTCAAGCATCTTAATAATGGTAGGATCATCGTGTCCGAGTATATCAAGTTTTAACAAGTTATGGTCAATCTTATGATAATCAAAATGCGTTGTAATAATGGATGTTGTCTGGTCATTTGCCGGATGCTGCACCGGTGTAAACGTGTCAATTGTCCATCCCATTGGAAGTACAACAATTCCTCCCGGATGCTGTCCGGTCGTACGGCGCACGCCAACACAGCCCTCCAACAGACGCTCAATTTCCACCGTCCGCTTAGGAATTCCTTTCTCCTCAAAATAATTTTTCACATAACCGTATGCCGTCTTATCCGCAAGTGTACCTACCGTACCGGCACGGAATGTCTGTCCGGCACCAAAAATAACTTCCGTATATGCATGGGCTTTACTCTGGTATTCACCGGAAAAGTTCAAATCAATATCCGGCTCTTTATCCCCGTAAAATCCAAGGAATGTTTCAAACGGTATATCATGTCCATCGCGCACAAGTTCTGCCCCGCAATTCGGACATTTCTTCGGCGGCATATCAAATCCGGAACTGCCGGCAAACGCTTTTACCTCGTCCGAATCAAAATCCGAATAATGACATTTTTCGCAGTAATAATGTGCCGGAAGCGGATTCACCTCTGTGATACCGGACATTGTAGCAACGAAAGAAGAACCAACGGAACCACGCGAACCAACAAGATACCCGTCCTCATTCGATTTCCACACAAGCTTCTGTGCAATAATATACATTACGGCAAATCCGTTGGAAATAATGGAGTTTAACTCCCTCTCCAACCGCTCCGAAACCTGCACCGGTAAATTTTCCCCGTACATACTGTGCGCCTTATTGTAACAAATATCACGAAGCTCCTGATCGGAATTTTCAATAACCGGCGGACATTTATCCGGAAATACCGGCGATATCTTCTCAATCTGATCGGCAATCAAATTCGTATTCGTAATGACAACCTCTTCTGCTTTTTCCTCGCCTAAGTAGGAAAATTCCGAGAGCATCTCCTCAGTTGTTCTAAAATAAAGTGGCGGCTGTTTACCATCATCCATCTTTTTACCGGCAAGCAGAATTGTACGGTAAATATCATCCTCCGGGTCAAGGAAATGGACATCACAGGTAGCGCAGACAGGCTTGTTATATTTTTCGCCAAGCCTTACAATCCGGCGATTCATTTCCTTTAAATCATCCCATGTATTGATGTTTGCATAGGCACCTTTTTCCTTGTCAAACATAAATTCATTGTTGCCAATCGGCTGAATTTCCAGATAATCATAGAAATCCACCAATTCTTCAATTCTCTCCTCGTCTGCATCATCTAACAGTGCACGGTACAGTTCGCCCGCCTCACATGCCGAACCAAGAATCAATCCTTCCCTGTATTTCATTAACTGACTCTTTGGAATACGTGGACGTCTGGCATAATAATCCAAATGTGCCATTGATACCAGATGATACAAATTCACACGTCCAACTTCATTTTTTGCAAGAATAATCGCATGATAACTCGGCTTTTTCTTAATGATTTCCGGTGCCGAATGCGTCCTCTCATATAACGCCTTCAAATCTGTAATGCCCTGTTTTTCTAACATTCGGATCATTTTCTCAAAAATTTCCGCAGTTGCCTCAGCATCTTCGACCGCGCGATGGTGATTCACAAGTGAAATCTTCATCGTCTTTGCCACATTATCAAGCGTATATTTCGCCAGATGTGGAAATAACACACGTGCCACACCAACCGTATCTACAACCGTATAATGAATATCTCTGCCCTGCTCGGCTCCTTTTTTGCAGATAAAACTATAGTCAAATCCGGCATTGTGGGCAACTAATACACATCCCTTGCAAAAGTCAAGGAATTCCGGAAGTATCGTTTCGATTTTTGGCGCATCACTTACCATGTCATCCGTAATACTTGTCACGTCAGTAATTCTCGGTGGAATTGCTACCTCCGGATTTACAAATGTACTGAAGCGGTCCGTGATTTTTCCCTTTTCCACTTTTACCGCACCAATTTCAATAATGCGGTTTCTCGTTGGCGAAAAACCGGTTGTTTCCAAGTCAAAGACAACAAACGAATCCTGCAAAGTCTGCCCTTCTTCATTTACAACGGTATCGTCCAAATCGTCTACTAAGTATGCCTCACAGCCATAAATCACCTTAAAATTATCATCTTTAATGGCATGGTCGGCATCCGCAAAAGACTGAACAACACCATGGTCAGTAATTGCAATGGCAGGGTGTCCCCACTCCTGTGCTCTTGTTACCAATTTCTGACAGTCTACCACCGCATCCATATCACTCATCTGCGTATGTGCATGAAGTTCCACACGTTTTACCGGTGCCTCGTCTTTTCTGCCAACGCGGAAATCATCAATTTCTTTGGCACCATCTATGTTTTTAATGACAAGTTCCTTTGAATAATCATCAAAAGAAGCATGCCCTTTTACTTTTACATAATTTCCGCCCTTTATAAACTCAGAAAGAGACAATTCCTCTGCCTTTGTTTTTTTCACAAACATAAGACAGCGAATCGTATCGGTAAAATCCGTAATAGCAAAAGAAATTATCAATTTTTCACCATTACTGAATTCTCGTTCTTCCACACTTCGAATCATACCGGCGATAACGACTTCTCCAATTTCGTCCACAATATCGCTGATTGGCATAACTGCCCCTTCCACATTGGAGCCAAAAAACACACTGGGGTCTCTTGTCTTTTTTTTCTTTGCCACATATGTTTTCTTTTTTTGTATCTTGCGCGCCTCTTCCACCGCTTCTTCATTTTCTTTCTCTTCTTTTTTTCGTACTACTGTATAAACTTCCGGCTCCTTGTTAATCTTTCGCTCCTTCTTCTCATAGCGAAAAGAAATGTCCACTTCCTGACCGAAACTGCGTTTTAATCGTTTGGATAAAAATTCTTTAATTTCCTTACTTTTTTCATGACACAAAAAATCATCGTCACAGGTTAAAACAATCGAGTTTCCATCCACTTCAAATGGATGGCTGCAAAACTTCATATGTTCAATTGTGTCATGTTCTTTTAACTCTTCTTTTAAAATTTCTTCGCATTTTTCCACCAGTTCATCCACCTCATAAGACGCTGCAAACGGGTAATACATCTCTAACTTTGGCTGCACTCCCATTTTACGGAACACCTGCGAATACAAAGCATGCTCCATCGTATGTATCGTTCGTCTGTGAAGCAGCTGGTCACTTTGACAGTAAATAAAGGCCAGCATCTTCGTACGCGATGCGCTGACCTTCTCCACCATAGTTCCTGAAAAATAATTATATAAGGAGTCCTCGATTGATAATTCCGGAAATGCTTCAAAAAAATGTACCACAAAAATCAACCCTTTCTCAATCTTTCCAGTGTAAAAGTTCCTGCCGCAAAGTTTCTAACAACTCGCTTTCCGGCACTTTCTTTACAATTTCGCCCTTCTTAATTAATAAACCTTCACCAATTCCTCCGGCAATCCCGATATCGGCTTCCTTTGCCTCACCCGGACCATTTACTGCACAGCCCATAACGGCAACTTTGATATCCAAATCAAAATCTTTCACCATTTCTTCTACTTTACCGGCCAATGAAATCAAATCAATCTGGGTACGTCCGCAGGTCGGACAGGATACAACCTGTACACCACCTTTATAAAGTCCTAATGTCTGCAAAATCAGTTTAGCTGCCTGCACCTCTTTCACAGGGTCTCCGGTAAGAGAAACACGGATAGTATCGCCAATTCCCTGATACAAAATTGTACCAAGACCAACTGCCGATTTAACACTTCCCGAATACACCGTTCCCGATTCCGTAATTCCTACATGCAGTGGAAAATCCGTCTGCTTTGCCAGTTCTTCATGCGCCCTGATACACATTAAAACATCAGAGGACTTGATGCTGATTACAAGATTATCATATCCCATGTCCGTAATTATGGACACCTTGTCAAGTGCACTTTCAACCAGCCCCCGTGCCGTGACGCCACCATATTTCTCAACCAGATTTTTTTCCAGAGAGCCACTGTTTACGCCTACACGAATTGGCACCTGACGCTCTTTACAGCAGTCAACAACCGCCTTTATTCTCTCATTGCTGCCAATGTTTCCCGGATTAATTCTTATTTTATCTGCACCGTGTTCCACCGCCGCAATGGCAAGACGGTAATCAAAATGAATGTCCGCCACCAAAGGAATGTGAATCTGTTTTTTTATCTCTTCCAAAGATTTTGCCGCTTCCATGGTCGGAATGGCACAGCGGATAATTTCACAGCCTGCCTTCTCCAGCTGCAAAATCTGAGATACCGTTGCTTTCACATCTTCTGTTTTCGTATTTGTCATAGACTGAATGGCAATCGGATTTGTGCCGCCGATTGTCACTTTTCCAATCTGAATTTCCTTTGTTTTATGACGCATTCTTTTCAACCCCTTTTACTAGAACAAATTGATAATATCATGCCCAAGAATGACCACCATTAACAGCATCAAGAGCATAAAACCTGCCATATTAACATAGCCCTCATATTTTGGATTCATCGGTTTTCTGCGAATCCACTCAATAATCAAAAACAGTAACCGTCCGCCATCCAATGCCGGAATCGGAAGTAAATTCATAACGCCAAGGTTGGCAGATAACATAATACACCAGTAAATCATGCTCATAACCATCATACCCGGTCCGCCACCATTGTCTTTGTCACCACTGGCTTCGATGTTTTTTCCCATCGTTGATACAATGCCGACCGGTCCTGACACATCACTTGCCTTAAAGCGTTTTGTCACCAGTCCCTGCAGGCTCTTTACAACCGTTTCAATCCAATACTTCATTTCGTAAGTGGAATACTTCAAATTGCCAAGAATACCTACTTTTTCCCACTTTCCGTGGTTAATTCCGATGCGGTAATTTTCATTTCCACTTGCATCTTTCATAAGTTCCGGTTTCATGACAATCGTTTTTTCCTGACCGTCACGCTCTACGACCATCGTCACATCTTCGCCCTTAGGAAAACCATAATAAGCGGTATACAAACTGATATCACCGTCAATTGTCATCGTTTTCCCATTGATTTCTTTGACTACATCGCCAACCTGCAAACCACTCTTTTGTGCCGGTGTGTTGTCAGCCACAACTGTAATCTGCGGACTTTGATATCCCATTACCGCAGTCAGTATAACAGAAAATATAAATGCTAAAATGAAGTTAAAAAATGGTCCTGCAAAAATAATTGCCATCCGCGCATAAACGGATTTTCTGCTGAAGGAAGAATCATCTGCGATATCCTCTTCTTCACCTAACATCATACAGGAACCGCCAAAAGGAAGCAGTTTCCAAGAATAAATTGTTTGTTCATTATACTCCGGGTGTTCTTCTAAAAATGCGGAAGATTTCAAAAACATGATTTTTCTTCCCTCACTTGTTTTCACCCATGAAATCAAACGCGGTCCCATGCCAAGCGAAAACTCTAAAACTTTCACCTTATTCCATTTTGCCACGATAAAATGTCCAAATTCATGAAATAAAATAATTACACTAAAAACTAAAATTGCCAAAAAAATGGTCCATGCACTCATCTGCTTACATTCCTCCAATCTTTATTTAAACGTTCATATGTTTCCCTTTCGGTTTCTAAAATCTGAGACAAATCAGGATGCTTAATTACCCGATGTTTACTCATAGCATATTCTATCATATCATAAATTTGTAAAAAAGCGATGTCTTTCTTTAAAAATCTCGCAACTGCATACTCATTCGCCGCATTCATCGCAGTCAGCATACTGCCGCCAATCCGGCTTGCCTCCACGGCAATTGGGATTCCCCGCAGAACATCCGTATTTGGTTTTTCAAATTGAATATCCGCTAATGCCTCAAAATTAAGCCTTTCTCCGCCCAAATAATTACGCTCCGGATAATATAGGGCATACTGAATCGGAAGCCTCATGTCCGGTGTTCCAAGCTGCGCCATCACAGCACCGTCAACAAAGCCAACCATGGAATGAATCACGCTTTTAGGCTGAACCAACACATGAATTTTATCGATATCCACATCAAACAGCCACTTTGCCTCAATCATTTCCAGACCTTTATTTATCATCGTCGCTGAATCAATTGTAATTTTTGCCCCCATGCTCCAGTTCGGATGCATAAGTGCCTGTTCTACCGTTACTTTTTCCAGTTCCTCTTTCGTACCGTGGCGGAACGGCCCGCCGGACGCTGTCAGAAAAAGAGTTTCAATCTGTGACTTTTTCTCACCGTTTAAACACTGGAAAATAGCGGAATGTTCACTGTCTACCGGAAGAATTGACACGCCGTATTCTTTAGCAAGCGGCATAATGATATGTCCTGCCGTCACCAGTGTTTCTTTATTGGCAAGGGCAATATCCTTTCCCGCACGGATTGCCTCCATGACCGGGCGAAGTCCAATCATGCCAACCATCGCAGCAACTACCACATCTACATTTGGCAGAGTAGAAACCGCAACAAAGCCATCCATTCCGTATAAAATCTCACAGGAATGATTCGGCAGCAATTTTCTTAACTCTTCCGCCTTTTCTTCATTTTTCATAACGGCATAAGACGGACAGAAACGCTGAATCAATTCTGCCATTTTTTCTACACTCTCACTCGCCGTCAGAGCAACCACTTCAAAATCGTCCGGATTCTGTGAAATAACATCCAACGTCTGTGTTCCAATGGAACCAGTCGCTCCAAGAATCGTTACTCTTTTCAATTTCAATTCCTCCCAATCAGCCAAGATTCATTGTAAGGGCTAATAAATAATAAACAAAAGGTGCTACAAATATTACACTGTCAAACCGGTCTAATACACCGCCATGTCCAGGAATTATTTTACCATAATCTTTGATTTCATAATTTCTTTTAATCGCTGAGGCTGTTAAATCACCGACCTGCGAAATCAACGCTCCAATCACTGTAACCAACGGAAATACGATATATGGATTTGCGGTAAAAGCGGCATATTCCGGAAAGAAAAAGGCATAAAAAAAACCAAGCAGTCCGGCGCCGACAACACCACCAATGCAGCCCTCAACCGTCTTTTTCGGACTCAGTTCTGAGAAATGATGTTTTCCAATCAGAACACCGGTCACATAAGCAAATGTGTCAGAGCCCCAGGCAGAAATTATAATCAGCCATACCAGCCAGTTTCCGGCAACTAAATCTCTCGTTCTTGCAATATAACTGAACAAAACACTTACATATAAAAAAGCAAACACTGCTTTTGTAATATCTTCAATTCGTAACTTTGGATAAGAAAATACATAAATCACTAATAGGGCAAGCATCATGAATATAAGCAATCCAAACAGCAGCCAGTCAATTCCTCCATAGACACAAAGCAGCCACCCGGTCATCCTTGCGTCTGACCTGCTCATGCCCACCGATCTGTTCAGCGTC
>OHAE01000172.1_pt1 | contig 60616 bp, 56 predicted proteins | sample 1577061 | NCBI WGS metagenome assembly OHAE01 (sample SAMEA3541535, study PRJEB24748) | human gut metagenome | biome: human gut; feature: human-associated habitat; material: faeces | place: China | collected 2012
ACCAGACAGGCACAATGCCTGCCAGCAGTCCGGCAAGCGGAAAACCGCCGCTGCCATCAAAGAGGCTGCCAAGTGTGAGCGGTTTATTCATCAGGCTTTTCCACCTCTTTCACCAGTTCAGAATATGCGATCTGCTTCCCATCCCGCTTGACATACACACCATCGGCATTTCCCGTATCTTCCACATACCGGCGAAGAATCACCGAGGCATATTTTTCATCCAATTCCATGGTGTAACAGATGCGATTCATTTGTTCGCAAGCCATCAAAGTAGAACCGCTGCCACCAAAGGTGTCCATTACCACGCCATTTTCCTGCGTAGAATTGCCGATGGGATAGCCAAGCAAGTCCAGCGGTTTAGAGGTGGGGTGATTGGCATTGCGTTTCGGCTTGTCGAAATGCCAGATGGTCGTCTGTTTACGGTCGGAATACCAGTGATGCTTCCCATTCTGCATAAAGCCATACAGCACAGGTTCGTGCTGCCACTGATAATCCGAGCGTCCCAGCACAAGGCTGTCCTTCACCCAGATGCAGCACCCTGCAAGGTGGAAGCCAGCGTCGATGAACGCCCTGCGGAAGTTCAGACCCTCGGTGTCTGCGTGGAACACATAAGCCGCGCCGCCTTTTTCGAGGTGGTCTGCCATACACTTGAAAGCAGAGAGCAGGAAGTTGTAAAACTCCTCGTTCTTCATGCTGTCGTTCTGGATGGTCAGCCCGCTGGAGCTTTTGAAAGATACACCATAGGGCGGATCGGTCAGAATCAGGTTCGCTTTCGTATCGCCCATAAGTGTATTTACATCATCGGGGCTGGTCGCATCACCGCACATGAGGCGATGCCTGCCGACCGTCCACACATCTCCACGCTCCACGAAGGAAGCCTTCTCCAGCGCAGCGGTCAGGTCGAAATCATCGTCCTTTGCTTCGCTGTCTGCATCTACGCCCAGCAGGTCTGTCAGTTCCTTTTCATCAAATCCGGTCAGGGAAAGGTCGAAGCCGAGCTCCTGCAATTCCTGCATTTCAACGGCGAGAAGCTCCTCGTCCCAGCCTGCGTCCATTGCCATGCGGTTATCGGCAAGGATGTAGGCTTTCTTTTGTGCGTCGGTCAGGTGGTCAACATAGACACACGGCACTTCCGTAATGCCTTCCTCCTTCGCCGCCATCAGGCGACCGTGACCTGCGATGACATTGTACTCCCGGTCGATGATGACCGGATTGACAAAACCGAACTCACGCAGAGAGGAACGCAGCTTCTTGATCTGCTCCGGCGAATGAGTTCGGGCGTTATTTACATACGGGATGAGCTTGTCGGTGCTGACAAGCTGAAAGTCTGTCGTTGTTTTCATGTGTACCTCACTTTCTGCTGCGGAGAAGCTGCTCCATCAGGTCGTCCTGCGGAGAGCCGTCGAATTTGGTCGTGCAGTTCTGCTTTACAATATCGAAAATCTCATACCAGAGCAAATTTGCCTGTTTCTGAAATGTCTGGCTCATCTGCACAAACGGAGAGGCAATAACGCCGCCGGTGGTCGGGTGTTTTCCCAGCAGTCCATAGGTACTGAGGGCTTCTTCACACTGTACAAATCGGGCGAATGCCTGCGAGTAGCTTTCCAGTAGCCGTTTGTTGACGTGCTTTTCACAGCCACGTTGTTTCAGCCAGAGCCATGTTTCTTTGTACACGATGTCTGCTCCCAGCGGTTTTCCGTTCTTCTGCTGGGCAGACAAGTATGCACTGGGGCTTGGCATATCCGCACCGGTCAAATCAGCGGCATCGTCCAGATCAGCTGCGTCCAATTCCGGAGCATGAAATTCCATAATATCTGCGTCCTTGCCCTCTGCAATCTTGTCGGAGAGAGCCTTCGGCTTATCGCCTGCACGAACTCGTCTGCCGCCTCTTCTTGTACCGTCCTTTGCCATCTGATTTCACCTGCCTTTTGAGAGAAAAACAGCCGAAACTGCGTAGGTTTCGGCTTGTTTTCATATTTTCGGGGTTAATCCCCCGTTTGAACCTTGGTTTTTGTGCGTGAGAGGGAACGCCGGTCTGTAAAAAATTCACAATTAGCGATTTCGATACCCCCAGCCCAACCCCGGCGTATAAAAAAGCACCTGCCATTTTCACGACAGATGCGATCATTTTATTGCGCATCACTTCTGGTATAGAATGTGCTGCGTCCTGTTCCGTGCCTTACAAGCAATCCCTGTTCCACAAGCTGCTTGATTGCATTCTCAATGGAAGCCTTGCTGAGTGTCGGACAAAGCTCCATGACCTCACTTTTGGTAAACTTTCCGATTTTATGGTAGACAGCCCGACGCACCGTTTCGATTGCAGGCAGCTTTTCATCAATCACTGCCACACGATCCTCGAAATCACGGTACGCAGCAAGAATGGTCTTCAACAGATACTTGATAAAAGGCGTGGGATCTTCTGTGTTCTCGTTCCAGCCTTTTTGACACTGCTCCAAAGCATCGTAGTAAAGGTTCTTGTTCTTGGCAATTTTGCTTTCAAGGGAAATATACCTGCCGATCACATAGCCGGAGCGATACAGCAGTAGGGTCGTCAGCAGGCGGCTCATTCTGCCGTTACCATCATTGAACGGATGTATGCAGAGAAAGTCGTGAATGAACACAGGTATCAGCAGCAAAGCGTCAAGCTCCTGTGTATCAATCATGCGGTTATAGCTTTCGCAGATTGCATCAATTGCCGGAGGTGTTTCGTGCGGGGCAAGCGGTGTAAACAAAACAAACTCCCGTCCCTCCGCATCCGTTGCACTGATATAATTCTGTGTGTTCTTGAATTTTCCGCTAATGCTCTTATGGGAATACTGATACAAATCACGGTGGAGCTGCAGAATATAATTGGAAGTGATTGGAATAAACTCGAAGTTCTCGTGAATGGTATTCAGAACATCGCGGTAGCCCATGATTTCTTCCTCGTCACGGTTGCGGGGTGTTGTCTTATCTCGTACAAGCTGCAGCAGGCGCGTATTGGTTGTGCGGATTCCCTCAATCTCATTAGATGCTTCCGTACTCTGTACCTTTGCGATCTCTATCAAACGGTCAAGTTCCGCAGGCTTCTGTTTCAGATAGAGTTCCTGCCTGCCCTTGTATTCATGAATTTGTGCCACAAGTCCGAGTATTTCATTGTCCCAAGAACGACCTGCAAGTTCACGGTAATCGAAGTTTCTCATATTCTCACGCTCCTTTCTCCTAATTATAAGCTGTTTTAGGTGAAAAGTCAAGCAGTTCGGCGTGTTTTATCCTAAAATGTATTCTATGTTAGGCAAAAGGATTTATTCAGTAGGTGTATTTGGGTCTGTTGTCCTCGTTTCCGGTTTTTCGGTCGTGGCAGGGCTTGCATAACGCCTGCCAGTTGCTTTCCTCCCACATCAGATGCGGATCACCACGGTGAGGAATGATATGATCGACCACAGTTGCTGCTGTGAACCGTCCCTGTGCCATACACTTCACGCATAGCGGATGCTTTCGCAGGTACACTTTGCTCAGCCGCTGCCACCTGCTGCCGTATCCACGCTTGGCGGCAGACGGTCGGTCTGGGTGCAAGGGCTTGTGTTCGTCGCAGTACGCACCCTCGGTCAGTTTCGGACAGCCGGGATGCTTGCAGGGTTTCAGTGCTTTCTTCGGCATTACCGGCATCTCCTTCGGGCATAACAAAAGCCGCTGCGGCTACACACAACGGCTCTGTACATATTCTTCTATTGTATATTATAGCACTTATTACCCGTGCTTTCAAGTGAATGGGACTGCATCGGACTGCAAACTTTTCAGGGCTTTGTTGTGGAGATAATATGCTTTCCGCTTGCTGATAAACATCTCGGCGGCGATGGTGTCCCACGACTTGAACTCCAGATAACGCTTGGTCAGAAGGTCACGGTCGTCGGCGTCGTCAATCGCCTTGATGCGGCGTTCCATGTCGGCAATCAGGGCATCGTACTCCTGCTGTGTATCCTTGATGTCCTGCTCCAGTGCCATGATTTTGAAAACCGTACCCTCCATTTTGCTGTGGTCGGGGGACACCGTCCTCGGCATATTGCTGATGCCGCTGCCGTTCATGCCCTCTGCCTGCTGATGCAGCAGGTAAATTTCATTGGTTTTCCGCTGAATGCGTCTACGCAGACATTCGATTTTTTTCAGATATTCCTTCATGCTTTTCCCCTCGCTTTCACGGCACGCATCATTGCAGCCTGTGTCTTGTCTTTCATTTTCAGAACCTTCATGATATCCTCGTCAATCGTTCCCGCCGAAACAAGATGATGTATGACAACCGTTCTGGACTGTTGTCCCTGTCGCCAGAGACGGGCGTTCGTCTGCTGGTACAACTCCAGCGACCACGGCATCGTGTACCAGATGATGGTGCTGCCTCCGGACTGGAGGTTCAGACCGTGACCTGCGGAAGATGGCTGTATCAGGGCGACCGGAATCTTGCCCTTGTTCCAGTCGGCAATGTCGGCATTGGTCTTGATTTCCCGGCAGTCGAACCGCTGCATGATGCTGTCCCGTTCGTGCTTGTACCAGTAAGCAATCAGGGCAGGCTTGCCGTTCTGTGCTTCCAGCAGATCTTCCAGTGCGTCCAGCTTGTGGGAATGTATCCGCATCACGCTGCTGCCATCGGTATAAACTGCACCGCTGGCAAGCTGCGTCAGCTTTCCGCACAGGACACCTGCATTTGCCGCCGTTATGGAATCGCCACCAAAGTCCAGACACATATCCTGCTCCATGTCCTTGTAGATTGTCGCTGTCGCTTCATCCAGCTCCACGGTATCGGCGATCATGACCAGTTCCGGCATCTTCAGGTGGTCGGTGGTTTTCATGGAAATGCTGATGTCGGCAATCTTGCTGTATATCTGTTTCTCCGCACCCGGTCTGGGAGAATAGGTGAAACCGTTCCAGTCCGGGGTAAAGTAAGCATCACGGTACTGTCCGATTCTCTTGCCGAGGCGTTCTCCCTTGTCCAGCAGGCGGAACTGCGCCCACAAATCCATGAGACCGTTGCTGCAGGGTGTACCCGTCAGACCGACGATGCGTTTTACAAACGGGCGGACATTCCGCAATGCACGGAAGCGTTTTGACTGATGATTCTTGAAACTGGAAAGCTCGTCAATAACGACCATGTCAAAATCAAATGGCATTCCGCTGCTTTCAATGAGCCACTGCACATTCTCACGGTTGATGATGTAGAGGTCTGCCTTTTGCCGGAGTGCCGCAAGCCGCTGTTCACGGCTGCCCAGCACCAGACTGTAATTCAGCCCCTCAAGGTGATCCCACTTGGCGATCTCGGCGGCCCAACTATTCTTACATACACGAATCGGGGCGATGATCAGTACCTTGCGTACCTCAAACTTGTCAAACATGAGGTCGTTCAGCGCCGTCAAGGTGATGCTGGTCTTGCCGAGTCCGCATTCCAGCAGGACTGCCGCCTCTGGGTGTGTTTCGATGAAGTCCACAGCGAACTTCTGATAGTCATGGGGTTTGTATTTCATCAATGATCCCTCCAATCTGATCGGGGCTGTCCAACACAAACGCCTTGAAGCCCAGCCGCCGAAGTGTTTTGATACGAAGTCGCTGCAGCGACCGGGGCTTTTCGCCGGGTGTTTTGACCTCCACGAAACCGATTCTGCCGAATGGCATCAATACGATGCGGTCTGGCACACCTGCTGTTCCGGGAGAGGTAAACTTCCAACAGACACCGCCTTGTACTTTTACGGCAGCGACCAGTTTTTCTTCAATTGATTTTTCTCGCATAAAATCGACCTTTCTGGGAAATAGTGCAGGTCGGTGAATGTCATTTCCAAACCTTTCTATAGGAAGAAAATTCTATGTTTTTTCTCGCCTGCGTAAGGTCTGTATATGAGTTTCACCGACCTGCACTTTCCCGATTTTACGTCGTTTTTGAATGATGAAAGTGCAGGTCAATCAAGAAATTCCAGACGAATTTGAAGCCCATAGATGGTAATTCCGCTGTTCAGCTTCTTGCGCTTATATCCTGCCTGCTCCAACGCACCGTAGAAATCGGTCGTGCTGCGGACATACTCACCATTCTCTATGCAATACTCACGATAACGCTTATACAGCTCTCCGGACTTCTCCTGATAGGACGCATCTACATCGCAGCAATCATTGATGAATGCTCCAAGCCAGTCATTGCCGTCACGATACGCTCCGATCGCATCCAACACACATTGTGGGCGGTCTACCTTGAAATCGGCAGCGACCACCTTCATCGCACCCTCGATCAGCCACGAAAGAACCGCACCGCCTGCATTGTCAATGAGATACTGGGTATAATTCTTTTTGTCAGCCTGTCCCTGAATCTTTGCATGAAACGGGATCACGATCAGTCTACGCCATGTGCCGTCATCGGAGGCAGACACCTTCGGCAGGTGGTTGGTATACAGCACCAGCGTGTGGCTTGGCTCAAAAGAGAACGGAGCCTTGAACTTCTTTTCTGCGAAAATGGGATCGGTCGAACAGAGCTGTTTTACCACAGATGTATTCAAACGCATACCTTCCTGCAGCTCGGCAGCAATAATCAGCCGCTTGCCCTTCAGCTCTGCCATTTCGGGCTTCACGTTCCGCTTGCAGTTGACGGTCAGGGCGTCAGCAGAGATATTGCCGGAATAGCTGCCCAGCACCTTGTAAATTACATTCCAGAATGTCGATTTGCCGTTGCGTCCATCACCATAAGCAATAATCATCGCCTCGGTGTATACCTTTCCAATCAGGCAAAGTCCGCAGATCATCTGGACATAGTCAATGAGACTCTGGTCGCTGCAGAAGAACACCTGCAAGGCTTCCTCCCATAACTGCCTGCCTTCCTCATTCGGCACGACCGCTGTCACTTTGGTAATCAGGTCAGCAGGATCAGTCGCTCTCCAACCGTTAATACCTTTCGTCAGATCATAAGTGCCGCCGGGCGTATTCAGCAGCATAGGATTCCCGTCAAGCTGCTCCGGGTGCTTCAGTACCAGTGGTTTGGCGGCATCAAGGGCGTTATTCAGACTTCGGATGTTGCGATACTTCATCACGAAATCGTGGTATATCTCCGAAAATCTGAATAGCCCATATGCAGCACCCTGCTCCGGATTCAAACTATCACGGAACTTTTTACCACCCGCTTTTGCCAGCATTCTGGGAACGCCGAGCTTTTCCAGTGCACATAAATGTTCTTCCATCTTGCTTTCCGCATCCGAAAGCTGGGCATCGGTATGTTCAATCATCGCCATGACCGCCGCCTGTTCCGATTCCTCCCAATATACACCATTGTAACGCAGGTAATTGGTAGCAACCGTGAAGGTGATTTCCTCGCCAAAGCAGTCCACGAAAGTACGGGCTTCACCGACATCGGAAAAATCATCCGGCAGGAGAGGATTTTGTCCGAACTGGTCGGGCGGAACATATCCGTCCTGCGAGGTAACCTTGCTACCGAACTTGCAGGCACTGTTCCAGATGCTTTCCAATTCCGTATCATCAAGAGGAGGATTGCACTCGGCTGCTTTGTCCAGAAATTTCTGACGGGCTTCATCCGTCACACCGAAACGCTTGACCAGTCTGCCCGCAATACGGGACAGGGTGCTGTTGCGCTGCCCTTCTGGAATGCTGCGGTTCGATTTCATCAGTGTCAGCCAGTCCTCGATAGTCAGACTCCCTTCGTGCCAAACCACCTCACCTTTCGAGCCAAACAGAAAACGGGAGGCATCCAGCGCATTGCCGTCAAAGAAGGGAAGTTCCTTGTAGATACGGGTTTTGATTGCTTTGTGAAATGTTGCATCCTTGCAGGGCGTTGTCGGGAAAAATACATGGAAACGAGGGCGGGCGGATACCGAGCCTTTCGCCAGCATATGATGACGACTGTATGTGACCGCAAATGCCACATCTGTTAGCATCTCCGACAGCTTTTCGGGCGTGATCCACTCGTCCGTATCGTCGGAATGGTCGTTGTCACAGTCCATCGGCACAACATCCGAGAGCTGGAAGTTCGTGTCACTGCGGGAAAAATTATCATACAGCGCACACACATGATCGAAGGCGACCGCCTTCTTTAGGTCAGCTTCAGAGGTAATGACTTTCTGGTGTGGGTAGTTGGTGTTCTTCGCATTGCCGGTACAGTCGGCAGTATACAGGGTAAATTTCATAGCTTTTCCTCCAATTCTTCCGTGAAATAACGAATTCTCATGTGTTTACGCTTCGCACGGTCAATCTCCGCCTTCATGCCTGCGGAGATATTCTCGCCGAACACCCACAGTTCCACACACTTGCTCATCAGCACCCAGTTCATAAAAATGGCTGTATCACGTTCTTCGGGAATGCAGTTATCCATGAACTGCGTAAAATAGATGTGCGGTGCAATCGGCAGATAGTGCTTGTCTACGGCAAAGCGGCTGTATCTCTTGGCGTTCTTGATATTTCTCTCCGTATCTCCGGAGTAAGGAGAGCAGATATACACAATGGGTCGGAAGGCGGCAGCCTTGCGGACTGCCTTTTCTTCCTTTTCCAGACGGGTGAACGCCTCGTGTTCTGTAGGGCTGAAATAGCCCTCTGCGTTGTACTTATCTGCCATTGCCGTGCTCCTTTTTTATGCGTTCCGCATACCATTCCAGATGACGCTTTCTCGTCTGAAAATCTGGAACTGACAGCAGCAGACCAATATCAGCCTTTTGCAGAACTTCAAGCATATTGATTTGCTCCTGCGTCAGATATGGGCGGATGCTGGTCTTTTTCTCAATACCATGAAGCACTCTGAACTGCTTTGCCGTCATGCCAAGTACAATACGGTTGAGCATATCGCATTCATTGCTGAAGTGATAAGGCTTCGGGTTGTCGTTGATAAGACGGATATTCTCGGTAAGCAGAGGAAATTCCTGCCTTGCCGATACAAGCGTTCTGATGAAAGACTCCATCTCGTTGAAACGGCGTATGTACAGTTCCTTGAACTGTGCCGCCTTTTTACCACGATAGCCCATTGCCAGAAAGACGAAACCGTCACGGGTCATAATGTAACACGGCTGCTTATGTCCCTGTTCGTTGATGTATGCCGACTGCACAAAATTGTGCAGTCGAAATTCCTCCGAGCAATCAAGTTCACGAATATCACGGAGGACAGCTCTGTGTTCCTTTTCAAAAAACTGTGCCACATAGCGGCTGTCTACTCTGGCGGTGTCATGTTTATCGACGAACACGCCGTAATCGTCCATAGGAATCAAACTTTTCATTTCAGTGCCTCCATTCTTTTCTTCGAGCAGGCAGAACAGCAAACTGCCGTGCCATACATATCGCCCATGCCGTCTGCAAATACAACAGACAGGTCAACGGATACTTCCTTACCGCAGTCAGGGCAGGTGCAGAACACATTTTCATCGTTCAGCTCTACCTTGACTTCAACAGTGTCATTGATATTTTCCTTTACATAAAACATAGCAAAACCCTCCTAAATTTCTTCTCATTATACAGTCCTTAAAAATATGCTGAAAATTAGCCTGCTCCTAATCTTTTTTATAAAATTCACATTCGTACCCATCCGCCCGCAAGAGCAGCCCCTCTGCCCATTTCGGTGTACGAGCCATCTGTTCGCAGACAACTTGCAGTGACATTCGTCTATCAGCTTCAATAATCATTTCATCGTGGATATGCCCGACGATAAAGCAGTGAGACAATGTCTGTAGGGAATAAAACAGCAAATCACGAGCTATACCCTGAACGATGTTTTCCACGAGCTTGCCGGAGTATGTCTCCATACGTTCCCATTTCTTTGATGCACCGACACCGTCATAGGTAATAGATTCACCGCCAAAACGGTTCTCTTCAATACGTGGCTTTGCATAGGCAAGCCGTCTGCCGGACGGGAGTTCAATAAATAGAAATCCCGATTCATAGCTGAATTTGATACCGTGTGTTTCTGTCTGCGTTTTGCCGCCGACTGCCTTGATAGCTGCCCTCTCCACGTCCCACCAGAGCTGTACGATGTTGGGCGATGCCTTCCGCCAATCTGTGACAATTTGCTTCAGCTCATTATCTGAAAGTCCCATAGCGTCTGCACCGAACGCCTTCATAGCACCTACGCTGCCGCCATAACCACACGATAATTCGGCACATTTACCTTTCTGCCGCAAATGTCCGTTCACGCCATGTTTTATAACAGGAACGCCGAACATCTTTGACGCCGATGCACAATAAATGTCCTCGCCATTAGCAAAAGCGTTCATTCTCCACTGTTCGCCTGCAAGCCATGCAATAACACGGGCTTCGATAGCAGAGAAGTCCGCTACGATAAATTTATAGCCTGCTTTCGGTACAAATGCCGTGCGTATTAACTGTGACAGCGTGTCGGGAATATCCTCATAGAGAAGTTCCAGAGCGTCCATATCGCCGGAAAGAACAAGATTTCGTGCCGATTCTAAATCGGGAATATGGTTCTGCGGTAAATTTTGCAATTGTATAATCCTTCCTGCTTCCCGACCTGTACGATTTGCACCGTAGAACTGGAACATTCCTCTTGCACGACCATCCGAGCAGACTGCATTTCGCATTGCTGTGTACTTTTTGACCGAGGATTTGGAGGTTTGCTGTCGGAGCAGCAGTACTTCACGAATTTCCGGCGAAACTTTATCTATCAGTTCCTGCACTTCCTTTTTGCCGAGTGATTCTATTTCTACGCCGTGCGATTTCAGCCAACCTTTCATCTGCTGCACGGAGTTTGGATTTTCGAGTCCTGTCAATTCGCACAGCTTTTCAGTAAGATGCTGTTTTGCACAATCGCCGATACGAATTGCATTATGGACAAGCGGCAAATCAAGCTGAATGCCGCGGTCGTTGATTTCTTGGTCAAGGTGGTATTCCTTCCACACGAAATAAGGAACAGGGAAACGGCTTATTTTCCTCTCGATTCCCATTTCCGTCTCCACGTCACGCTTGTTGTATGCCTTGAAAACCGCCCACTTATCAGGAGCATCGGACGGAACATGAAACAGCGGTTTATCGCCGTCATAGGCATAGGGGACACAAAAATACTTGATGAGAGCTTTGCCCTCTGTCATTTTCTGCTGTTCGAGTTTCAATACAGAGCCGACACCAGCCAACGTCAGAGGCAATCCAAGGTAAGCGGACGCTGCCATAGAGCAGTGCCAAGAATCAGGACTAAGATAATTACCGACAGAATCCTGCGGAATGCTGTAACTGTGGAAAATATCGGGATAATTGCGTTTCAGCCAGACCGACAGGCATACGCGCTCAAAAGAAGCGTTGAAGCTGTGCTTTGTGACAGAATCGTCCGTCAAGGCATGAAGAATATCATCGGGGAGCGACTCACCGCTGGCAAGGTCAATGACCTTCACCGGAGAATCGTCCACAGAATATGCGAATAACAAAATATCGAAATAAGGAGAATCGGCGTAGCGGTACACACCTGATTTCGTTAAATCAACATCGCTCTTTGTTTCTAAATCCAAAAGCAAAGTACTTATAGCCATGAGAATGACTTCCTCCTTTTTATGCAAGATATTGTAGACGGTGATACATTGAACATAACAGCCAGCTCAGTGCCTTTTATACCGCAAGTCAGACCAAACCTTATTGCATCTACATCATCGATTGAAAGTTTCCGCCAGCGTCCGCCCTGCCAATACACATCAAGTATATTTGCAGTTCTCGTACCATATCTGAGATTTTCTAAGCGATTGTCAGTAGGATCACCGTTGTTATGGAGGACTTCCATTCCTTCCGGTGGATCACCCACAAATGTTTTCATGATAAGTTGGTGGACGGGCTGTCCGATACCACCATGTTCGAGAACAACAGAAACATGACCATTCTTGCAAAATCTCCCCGGACGCAGAATGCGCCCCTTCATCGGACGGTAGTAATAAGACTTTGAATAGGGGCTTCTGCCACGAATCATTCTATCCAAACTCCGTATTCTGCCTTCTGTGCTTGCTTGGTATTTCCCTTCATATCCGGGAATATCTTTCCAAACTTCCATATCATCACTTCCTTAGAACCCACCCACGGTTCACACCGCAAACGCCCACCCGTCTGTACCAGTCAATTATGAAAGAAAATCATCGTCGTCATCGTCTGCAAAATCGTCCTCTGCACGTGACTTGCCGCCCAGCGGCTCACCATCACGGAGCTTCTGGAGATTGTTCAGACCGCAGGCAATTCCACGGTTGCCATTGGTATTGAATGCGTAGAAATTAATGCTTGCACGACCGTAGATACCGCTGTAAAGTTCGCTGGTATCGAGAATCGGCTGGCAGTCGGCATCTACGACACCGGGCTTTGTTGCGCTGTTTGCGTTGATGAAGTAGCTGTCTGCGTAAGCCGAGTCGTCCGGTCTTTCTTCATCGCCGTCACGAAGAGGCGTTTTGAGCATCTTCAGTGCGGGAACAGACTTGCCGTTTCCCTTGAGTTTGGACTGTCCCTCGTCATAAGCCGCCTTGATTGCTGCTTTGCACTTCTCAATTGTCACGGTATCACTCTTCGGAATGATGAGGGAGACGCTGTACTTCGGAGTACCGCCGTTGATGCTTTTCGGCTCGTTTACAATGAGATAGCTGAAACGAGTATTTTTGCCTGTGACCACCTTTGTCGGATTCATAATCTTTGCCATAATAAAAGCTCCTTTATTCTTTAAAATCTTCTGCTGTGGGATTCCACGCTTTCCGTTTATCGGAATCGGGAACCAGTGTCGGTTTGCCCTGTGGTTTCTCAATAAGAGAGCTGAGCAGGGTATCAAATTTTTTCTTGCCGAGCAATTTTGTCATTGCGGTCACGCCCATGAGCTTCTTTTCAAATGGGTCATATCCTGCATCCGTGACAACTGCCGCAACGGCATCATCATTTGTGTATCTTCGGTTGGAGCGACCTTCCACGATCTTATATCCGGGGAACTCCTTACCGCTGATTGCCTGTTCAAGTGCATATGTTTTTACATCGTTTACCCAACCGATAAAGGTGTCCGCACGATTGAGAATCATGCTGATTTCATCATCGGAAAGTGTATCAGGAACGGCAAAGTCGTACTGTGCCATTTGGAGATTGTACTCCGCACGCTTGCGGCAGGTTGCCTTGACCTTGCAGAACTGACAGTGTTTGCCTGCCTTGTATTCGCCCTCACCGTTGGCGGCAAGAACCGCTGCCGGAACGAGGATTTTTTCTGCCCATTCGAGCAGTTCTTCTTTGGTAATTTCGGCAATGCTGATGTTGTCACGTCTGGGCTGAAAAATAATCATGCGGACGGTCTGAATGTCGTACAGGCTTTCAAAGAGATTGAGAGCACCGAGGGCATACATCCGCATTTGGCTGTTGTTTTCGGCTTCTACCAAAATTCCCAGCCCATACTTGAAATCTATTACCGTAAGCGTACCGTCAGCTACGATAATACAGTCGGCTGTGCCGAAGCTCTCTGACACCCAACGGGTAAAATCAAGACGCTGTTCTACAAGGACAAGCGGATCGGAGCAGTTCTGCTTTGCCGTTTCGACCTGCTCCATGACAAATTCGCAGTAAGTATCGCTGCATTCCGCCATTTCCTCATCGAAGTATGTCAAATCTTCAGTGGGGTCTCGAACCCTGTGTCCGAGAGCCTTTTTTACCTTGTACTCGCAGAGTGTGTGGGCATCTGTACCTTGTTGAGCATAACTGCTGGATGTATCCGCTACGGCGGCATTTTTCATAGCCGAAGGTGTACATTCTAACCACATTGCACTGGATGAGGGCGCGAGAAGTGCGTGATTACCCGGCATTTGCAATCACCTCCGCTTCTGCAAGCAGTGCTGTGTAGTCCGACTCTGCCACATCGGAGAGCTTGTCTGCCCCGAATTTCCGGAGCAGCTCCTTGACTTCAGCAGTATGACCATTGCGGGAAATTTCCGACAGACGGCTGCGGAGTTCTACAAAAGTAACAGTCTGCTGTTCAGGTGTCGGCTGTTCCTTTGCAGTGATTTCCTGTGGCTCGTCCTTTTCGGAATCGTAGATGGTCTCGAATGTGTTGAGATACTCACTTGTGATTTTCTCCGTCAGTGCAGTTACTGCTTTCGTCAGTGCGTTCAGAGAATTAATCAGTTCGAACATTTTGTCCATGGTTTTCACCTCTTCATCTTTTTTTGATTGGGAATCATTCCTTCTCACCATACAGTCCTCGGATCAGCCTGAAAAATTAGCCCCCTCAAAAAACTTTTTTATAATTTCCACAATTCTTTTTTTGTGAGCAGTAACTGTCGGTGATGACATACCGAGGATTGCGGCGGTTTCCTTCACATTGAAACCTCGCAGATAATGAAGTTCATAAACCTGTTTCTGACGTTCTGACATAGTTTCAACAGCCGCACGGAGCATTTCTACTTCCGGAGATACTTCACTGCCGTCAGGAATATTTTCAATAGCGGCTTTCTCAGAATCATGTTCATCATCAGACATCACATAGTCAATGGAAAGATTCCAATTTCTTGGTGCTTTCTCACCGGGATGAGCGTTTTCCCATTCCTTTACAGCCTGCTTTTCTTCAGCGGTCAGTTCAGGACGACCGTTTTTCAGGTTGTTGCGTACTTCTGCATCATCCAAATGATGCAGAAGTACAATAAACTCTTCAGTAATACCGTCTTTTCCCGGTATCAGGGTAATTGTGCTGCCGTCATAAATCGGATAGGTGTATGTAGTCCTTTTGGCGGCTGGCGTTTTGCGTACTCTCAGTTTTTCAGCTTTTTTCTCATAAATTGGCATAAAAAAATTCCTCCATTGTCTTGAATGGAGGAATCGCCCGGCTGCAAAATGGCATAACAAATCAGACTGCACTCCAGAAGGGATTTCACTCCATTCGGTTTGCAGCCGTCAAGCTCAAATTGACAGCCTTGTTATTCTATTGTCCCACACAGCCTGTTGAGCAACCGGTGTCAGTATGTATGAGTCAGCAGTTTAACGTCATACTGGGGACATAAATAGACGGAAAAGTCAACCTCTCCCGTTATTCATGGAAAAAGTAGAGGTTAAAACGAACGGTTTTTGTAACTTTGTAAATTTTGCGTAAAATCACTTCCGCCCTCTTCCAAAATTATATCAAATGTGATATAATATAATCAAATCTTTAGTTTTCATGTCAAATTAGGAATAATATATCGAAAAGGAATATGAATATGTCAGAATTGAATTTCCAGTTACTTGAAGAAAATATCCGTATGCTCCTTGTGAAAAACAATATAACGCAGCAGAAACTCGCAGAAATTGCAGGTATGACGCAGGCTAACGTAAGCAAAGCATTGAATCGTAACGAAAAGAAACGTTTTACTCTTGATCAGGTATATAGAATTGCACAGTACTTTGAAGTATCTATTGATAGCCTTGTAGGGAATCCAGCTGAAAATTCAGCAGGTACAAGTCCACGTGATGCCTTCCGTTTCATTACAAAGTTTCTCTCTGCTGGAAAATTGAGGACTGCTGAATTGACAGTAAAAGAGACAAAATATGAGCAGGAATATGGTAATGGCTTAATGGAACACAAACCACGAGAAATTGATGACACATATCCCGTTTTCTTCTTTCCGGACTATGAAAGGTTCTCCGATTATAAGTTATCAGATCAAGACGAAGTCGACTTACATATGGAATTTTGTGCTTGTGGAAACGATACAAGATTTCTATATCTGAACGAAATATTGAAGAAGATGATACCACTGATTGCACAGTACAGGGACGGTGATATTCCGGAGGAGGCTTTTCAAATGATTGTTGATGGATACTTAAAGCAGTTGATGTGAAGTTGAAATAGTCTTACAAAACAAAAAGCCGGAGTTACCTACTTTGCCCATAAAAGGCTTGGTAGATAACTCCGGCTTTAGCTCCACGATACAAAGATTCGGGGCAGTTTGCGGTAGTTTCTATAACTTACTTTTGTGCGGATTTTGCAGTTTCTACTTGGTAAACCACATCTTCCCAAGGAATTTTTTCGAACTGCTTCTTATCCGTTTTCTTCTCAAGAAAAATCTTTCCGTCTTCAATGACAACATCGCAGAACCGAGGTGGAATCGGTTTGTCACTATGAAGATTTCTTATGGCTGTTTTTGTCATTCATAATTCTCCTTTCTCAAAATGGCGTGTCTTCTGTATCATCCTCTGTATCATCCTCTATATCATCTTTCATATAAGAGTCAATAGCGTACATGACATCATTGTTAACTTTCGGGTGTTCCATACGCTCCTTGACCACAGAAAATAATGCTTCAAGGAGAGGAGCAATCGGAGTATCGTCTTGAGATGCGACCAATAGCTGGCTACCATTATGCGGAACATACATCCATGCTTCCACAGCATATGCAGAAGGATCATTGATTCTACGGACGCTTTTTGCAATATCCATAAGATAAAGTGTTGTACCATTCTTCAAACGCAAATTGAAACAATCTCCGTTTATGCAAGTATGCGGTCCGAACGTCTTTGAATTGAAAACAATCCGAGTCACTTCTTCTGGATATTCACATTCTGTTTCTTCATAGAATGTTTCTTCAGCAAATAGAGGATGGTATATCACTCCATAATAATCGGGCTCTATTCTGTTAAGATTAAAAGCACTTTCTCTGTTCCAATTAAGTCTGTCCTGCAATGTATCAGTTTTCAATTTATCAAAGAAACTGACAATGTATTGTTCCGTAGGGGTTAATCCTGTAAGATCAACTGATATAAGCGTATCAATGCAGACTTTCAGTAATTTTGCTGCAGTAACAATAAACTCCATGCTTGGTTCAGCAGTATTTCCTTCCTTTTCAAGTCGAGACATATACCCTAAACGAATTCCAGCTTCTTTTTCAATCTGACCGATCTTCACATCAGGCTTTTGCCGTAACAACTCACGAATGTTTGAAAAGCAAAGAGTCTTGTTGAAGTTTTTACAGTTTTCTAAAAGGGATTCAAGTTGGCTGAGAAAGCCTGCCCATTGAGTACGTTCTTTTTCAAGTTTTTTATACTTAGCTTTAATTTCTTCTTCAGTACCATATTCTTCGGCAATTCTATACGCTTCGCTTGAATCTTGCAAGTCAGCCATCATTTCCCATCTTTCAGTAGCTTCCTCAAGACCAGCTATACGAGAATTTAAGTCCTTGATCTTAGATTCTACAAATTGATACTTTTCTGATATTTCCTCTTTTGCGGTGAGTCCCATAGAGGCAGTAGCAATAAAACCCCTAATGGTATCTTTATCATCAATTTTGTCATCAGATACATTTTCATGATTTGACATACAGAAGCCTCCTTTTGCATTTCTTTGCATATAGTATATCATATTTCGCACCATTTGTCAATAGGTGCAAAAATTATTTTTAATTGCTCAAATTTGCAATTTTACGCCCTGCAAAAAGGAATATTACTATAAATGAGCATCCCTAAAAAATGCACAAAAAGATAGGACAACAGTCCCAAAAAGAGTTATAATGTACTTGTGACCATACATTAACTCAAAGGAGTGTTGCCCTATGAAAACAAGTATACACTATTCTGAAGAAATTTGCAAGAGATTGGAAGCAAAAAAATTGACGGAAACCATTTCGCCCTATGCGATGGAATACATCAATACGATCATGCTTACGATATTTAGTACAGGATACCATGGAAAAACAGTTGATATGGAGAAGTGCAGTGACAAGCATCGTACCAGTATCTCTCGTTTTTTGCATAACGATCAATGGAATGCATCATCGCTGGAAAAGGCAATGAAGGAGCTGGTAATCCACACAATTTATGAGGAAGCCGAACGCAGTGGAAAACCGATTCTTTGCATCGTTGATGATACGATTGCATCCAAGACAAAACCATCATCAAAGGCAATCCATCCAATGGAAGCAGCAAATTTTCACTTTTCACATTTGAAAAGAAAACAGGATTATGGTCATCAGGCGGTAGGCGTTCTGCTTTCCTGTAATGGGATTACGCTGAATTACACAATGATTATGTATGATAAATCGGTTTCCAAAATCGATATTGTAAAGCAAATTGCGGAAGAACTTCCAACGGCTCCGACATCGTCATATCTTCTTTGTGACAGTTGGTATGTATGCGAAAAGGTCGTAAATGCGTTCATTTGCAAAGGCTTTCACACTGTCGGAGCTTTGAAGACGAATCATATCCGATATCCATACGGCACAAAAATGAATGTCTGTGAATTTGCCGGAAAACTGATAGAAGCAAAGTGCAGGGAACTCTTTCACCTCGTGACCGTGAAAGGGCGAACGTACTACGTTTACCGATAGGAAGGCAATTTGAACGGAATTGAAAATGCAGTTGTTTTGTTATCTTATCCGGCAAAGTCGTTCGGTAAAGAGAAAGCTCTGCGTGCATTCATCAGCACAAATGCAGCTCTTTCGGATGAAGAAATTCTGGATTTGTATGTTGTACGTTGGGAGATTGAAGTCTATTTCCGTGATTGCAAGATGAAGCTTGCTGTTGATAAGTATCAGATTCGATCCGCAAATGGAATCAAACACTTCTGGCTCATTGCATCTCTTGCTTACATGATCGCTTGCTTCGAATCAAAACGGTACAATTTCTCGGAAGGATATCATTTGCTGTCCCAAACGATTCGAAGAGAGCAGATCTCTTTCATTTTTGACTATGCTCAAAACGGTGGGGATAAGTCTGCCCTTTTGGAGAATATTGCTTAACCACTTTTGTGCATTTTCACGAAAACGGTGTTGGGATGCTCATTTATAGCTACTTGCTTTTTGAAGAAGGGTGTGGTATGATAAAAAGAAAAAGGGGTAAATGAAATGCTTAGGATTGCTGTAATTGATGACGATAAAACACTGTTATGTGATATGCACAAGCTATTTGATCGATTTATCATTGCTTATGATTTTGATTTTACCGTAGAATATTTTTCATCTTGTGAAGATATCTATGCAAAATTCAAAGCAGGAGAAAAATATGATTTACTTTTCCTTGACATTGAGTTTCCGGAAATGAAAGGTACAGAATTTGGGCTGCAGCTGCGGAGACAAATGAAAAATTATGATACGCAAATTGTTTTTATTTCTACGATTCGGGATTATGCCATGGAATTATTCAAGATTCGACCGATTGCTTTCTTGATCAAGCCAATTACTTATGAGGACTTATGCAAATGTTTGCAGGATTATATGTTGGATTACAGTAATTCGGATAGTTTTTTGGAATATATATCGGAAAATACAAAGCATAAAATCAAATTGAAAGAAGTTTCGTATTTGGAATCTAACGGGAAAAAAGTGATTTTTCACACAAAAACAGAAGAGTTTGCCGTGAATGGGAAAATCAGCAGTATCATTGAGGGAAACGGTAGTAAATTCCTTTGCATATCAAGAGGCGTTTATGTAAACATAAAACACATCATTAAGGCAACATCAAAGGAAGTAACATTGGAAGACGGCACATCACTTTTTATCAGCCGAGGGCAGCAAAGCATTGTAAGAGATCGATTGTCTGAATTATAAAATTGGGAGGTATATATGGAAACTTCTTTATACTTAGTGTCAAATGTAATTCGCATTTATGCTATTAGTATTTTTTTAGATTCGTTCTTCGGTAATTTGAAATGCAAAAGGATAATAAAAATAATTGCATATATATCCTATTATTTTATCGGAAGTCTGGTTTGGATTATATCACAAAATACGAATATCAATCTTGTTATCAATACAGCAGCAATCATCTTAATTTCTATTCTATACCGTGCAACTTGGAAGAAAAGAGTTTTTTCTGCAATATGGGTTTGTGCGGTTGGAATGTTTATAGATTGGATTGCGTTTTCTATTTTAGGTAATTCTCAATTTGTGCAGAGTGGCTTTTTACAATATGTTCTTCTGTTAGATCTCGCTTTCTTATTTCGTCATTTATATCATCGTCATATAGAGTATTCTTCAAAGTCTCCATATTTTTTGCTGATTCTTTTAGTTTCTCTTGGAACAATTGCAGTAGGAATTCTGACAGTAAATGATAGTTCCAAGCATGACATCATCGTTGCAATTATCCTGCTTCTTATTAATCTTATCAATTTTTACACGTATCATCTGGAACAAGACCGACTGAAAAACAAACACATGGTGGAATTGATTCAGGCATCAAATGATGCTTATCAAAATCAGCTTAAAATCATGGAGACTTCCCAAAGAGAAATGCGGTATTTGCGGCACGATATGCAAAAGCACTTGAACACCATGCGTAGGATGCTGCAAGAGAAGGAGTATGCGGAGGTGCAGGAGTATCTCACGACAATCGAGAACGCAATTATTGTGAAGGAAGAATACTCGAAAACAGGCAATCGTGATGTGGATAGCCTGATTAATTATGAGTTGGCTTTAGCGTCTGATTTAGGTACAGCAATTATGTGCAGAATTGACTTACCGGCAGAATTGAATATTTCATCCTTTGATATGACCGTGATACTTGGAAACTTGTTGGATAATGCGATAGAAGCTTTGCGTCAGTCAGAAAACAAACGGCTTCTGCTCTCCATGAAATTGACTCGTGGAATTGTACGAATTGATATTGAAAACAGCTACAACCCAAAACAGAAAAAGAAAGCGGATCAAAAACAACATGGAATTGGTCTCCTAAGTGTTTCACATACGCTTGAAAAATACCATGGTGATCTGAAGCACTATGTAGAAGATAACAACAAATATCATACAACAGTGACCATGTTCAATGGAACAGAATGAAGAAATCGGACGTTCTAAAGCGTCCGATTTTTGCATTTCATACCCAAAAGTCATACAGTTCATGCCATAAGTCGGTTTTAAAAGTCCTATTTGTGCTATCATAAATTAGCGAAGAAAGAAGGTGCATGGGATGTTTGAAGAAGCATCAAATCGGATTACAGTATGGCTGTCCAAAACCAAAATCATAAGTTCAGACCAAGAAGTTGTATGCAAATGGGGAATGACACACATATTGGATACCCTTTTCAACATTGCAACTTTTACTGCAATCGGATTGCTTTTTCGAATGCTTCCGGAAACAGCTGTATTTACAGTCGCATATATTCCGTTGCGGTCATTCGCAGGTGGCTATCATGCAAAAACACCATTTCGATGCTGGGTTATTTCCAATTTTCTTTTAATCGCGGCATTGCTAATAGTTCGGTATGTTTCTCATTTTACTGCCTTCTTTTTATTGCTGACAGCTTTGAGTTTGCTCTGTCTCGTTGTTTTGATGCCTGTATCTGATATCCATAAAAAGTTATCGGAAAAGGACAGAAAAAAGTATCGAAGAAAAGGACTCATGATATTGATGGTAGAATTATGTGCATCTGCTATGCTCTATTATTTTGCCTTAATAAATTTCTCTTACAGCATTTTTAGTGCATGGATACTGTTGTCCATCATGCTCATTGGCGGAATGATTAAGAATGGCGTACAAGCGAAAAAATGAGAAAAAGTGCATTTCATACCCAAAAATCATACAGTTCGTGCCATAAGTCAGTTTTTTTCTTGACTTTGTGTTACAATGTAGGCAGACCAAATGAAGGCCTAAATATCAAATTGGAAAGGTGGTGCATTCACATGAAAAAGAAGATTTGCTCTTTCATTACACGTTTTGGCGGTACAATGGCAGCATTGGCACTTGTTGTTGCTACCATGACAGCAAATTCAACTTGTGCATGGTTGGCTTATCAGCCGGAAGAGCCGGAAGAAGTGAAGATGCTGAAAAAGGATTGATGAGGCACTGTATTTTTAGATATGCCGATAAATTAATCCACTTTTATATTGATTTTAAAAGAAATAATTTTTCAAGATGATAACCACTGTACAGGACAACAAAAGCTTTTGGATTTCTATCTTACTAAAATTTTTCTTTGAAGAATAAATTCGAATATCTGTTGCTGATTTCAATAAGAATTCGCCTGACTGAATGAAAGGAGGTGAAATCAAAATGACCAAACTTAAAAAAGTGGTAGCCGGCATTCTTGCAGCGGCAGCTATGGCAACGAGCGTTGTTGGTATGAGTGCAAGTGCATATAGTCCTACTGTTTCCAGAACTGTTGGTAGCGTTACAGGAACACTTTATTCTGATACAACGTATGGATACGGTACAACAGCTTGCAGTAATCAAACGTGTTATGTCAAAGTAAAACACGGTGGAACAACCTCAGGTTGGGCAAACTCATATGGCTATGCAAGTTGCAAAAACTCTGCCACTAATGGAACAACGAATGCACAATCATGGCACAGAACAGCGTCAACATCATCATTCAGTCTTTATTTCTAAAAAGCCTGTTTATTGACTTAATCCATTTTTAATCAAATGAGGGGATTGTATTTCACTTGATGTACACTCCCCTTTTTGAGTATAATAGACATTTTGTTTAAGAAAATCGTAACTATTCAGAACCCCGCCATAGCCGTGACTGAATTTCGTATACATGCATAATAGAAATTTACCTTTCAGACCGATAGAAACCGTTCAAGTGAAGTGAAAACAAAATCTCGATCTATTATTGGCTGTAAGCCCCTAAAAATCAGCACTTGAAAATCTGCGTTGATCGCAATTCGTCAATATGCCGACACCGATTATTCTGTGCATTTGCGATATGTCTTTAATCGTGATATAATGTAGATAGACATTATCATGGAGGTGAGCATATGCCGGATTATAAGGATCAGATTATTGAGAATCTTCAAAAAGAGGTAGAGGAATTAAAGCGCATTGTCGAGATGCAGAACGATATTATCCGTGACCTGAGAGAACAACTCCGCAAGAATTCCAGCAACAGCTAAAAACCTCCGTCATCTGATGGGCTTAAGAAAAAGCCTGTCAACAAGAATAGAAGTTTGCGTGAGAAAAGCGGGAAGAAACAAGGCGGTCAGAAAGGTCATTCTGGCACACATCTTGCTGTGCTTTCAGAGCCTGACCATGTCATTAATCATCTGCACGCTGACTGCCAGCACTGCCCGAAGCGTGAGATTTGCATGATGAATTCTGAGGTGAAAGAAATTCGCCACGAAATTGATATGATTGCTCAGGTTGATGTGACCGAACATGAGCTTATTACAATACCCGTATGCCCGATTTGCGGTGAAGCAAAAACGGGTTCTTTCCCTGCGGAAATTAAGGCGGTCGTTCAGTACGGACAAAACCTTGAAGCACTCGCTGTTGCTTTGAACACCATTGGCGCAGTCAGCTTTAATCGTACTCACGATATATTAAGCGGCGTGTTTAACGTTCCGATTTCTGTCGGGACGATAAAGAACATGGTTTCTCGTTGTGCTGCTAAAGTCGAGGAGGCTAATACTGTCTCGGCTGAGAAGCTGAAATCAGCACACCACAAGCACGGTGACGAAACTGGTTGCCGCGCTGACGGCAAAACGCGATGGACGCATTGTCTTTCAAACGAACTCTACACAGTTCTGTTTCTTCACGACAAAAGAGGGCATATTGCTATGGAGGAAATGGGTATCATTCAGTATAGCGGCGGCACTCTTGTCCATGATTGCTGGGCTCCTTATTGGTGCTTTACGAATGTTAAGCACCAGCTTTGCGGTGCCCATTTGCTCCGAGAGCTGAAGGGAATAGTGGAGAATCATCCAAAACAAACATGGGCTAAAAAATTCACAACTCTACTGCTGAATCTTAAGCGCGCAAAGGAAAAGGCGATTGCAAAAGGTAAAACCGCTCTACATCGAAATACCTTGAAGCGGTATTCCAACCTCTATGATGAGATCATGAGAGCAGCTTATGAGGAGAATCCGCTTCCGGAACGAAAGCCGGGACAGAGAGGAAGAACCAAGCGCGGAAAGGTGCTGTGCCTTATAGATCGGCTTTCTGCACACAAGGGAGAGGTCTGCCTTTTTGCACATGACTTCGATGTGCCTTTTGACAACAATCAAGCTGAAAGAGACATTCGTAACATTAAGGTGAAAACCAAAGTGTCCGGCTGTTTCAGATCAGTTGACGGGGCAAAAGAATACCTGAAAATCATGTCATATGTTTCCACAGCAATCAAACACGGCTTTACCAGTTTTGATGCGATTCGTCGTGCTGTTATGGGCAATTCTATGTCTATCTTTGCTCAGGACTCTGAATAGTTACAGAAAATCATAATTTAGAGGTGCAAAATATGAGTAGAATTCATAAGCTAATTGTTCCTATCATGCTGACAATGAATCTATGTGCCTGTGGAAGCGAAAGCATACAAAAGGGGAGCAACATTCAAAACTTCGAGCAAAATCACTATATCACACATGCGAATACTTATCAGAATGGCGTAATCTATACCGGTTCTGAGGGCAGTTCCACAGCAGCTTACTTTTTAGACTATGAGAGTATGCAAGCTGTTCCACTTTGTAATAAGCCAAATTGTGCTCACAAGGACACCTCGTGCTTGGCATTTCAGTGTGTTCAGGATAGCATCATGCCATTTGTTTATCAAGGTATGGTGTATTGGTTTCATACGGATTCTAAAATCACGGATTCCGATGATGGAAGAAGTACAGCATATCAATTTCAAACTACATGCTACTGTGGGAATATGACTACGGGCGAAGTAGAAAGCTTCGTGGAAATTCCGGATGTCAGCATGAAGGATGCCATTGAATTTGTCATATCCAATCACACACTCTACATCATCGGCTGTGATTGTGCATATCAGGAAGAGGATGGATCGTGGACGGAAATGTCTCGAATCGGAGACCAGTATCTTTATGCGATCAATCTGGATACAGCGGATGTCAAGAATTACGGTCTCATCAATGATGCACCAACTGCATCCTACAATTGGACACTGAATGGTGCAATGTTTGCAGATGTAGAATTGACAGGTATCTATCAAAATAAACTTTATCTGTCTTATCGCTATGTAGATGATCCCAATGATATTATTGATTATGTCAACACCGGAGACCCGGATAGTCCGGATTGGTCGGATGCCGGAACAGCAATCCCCTGGCATCGGGTGAACAAATGCCTCAATTTAGAAACGGATACCATAGAACCAAGCGAATATCCCGCAGCAGACTTGATTCAAGACGACACATATATTTATTATATGGATGGGCAATACCACGTAATGGATGCAGATGGAACAGAGACAGTGAGTGCAGATATTCCTGCAAATAATTCTCGTAATCTAACTTTTGTCAATGGAATCTTTTGGGATGGTCCGCAAAGCACCTGTTTTCAACCGAAAACCGGAGAAACACATGTCTTATCCGAAACATATTCCGATACAAATCTTACCGTAATTGCCTATTACAAAGAAAGATACATTATTAACTATACAGATGAAAACAACCTCATTCATTTTGAAGCTGTTCCGGAATCGGATTTGATTGGAGGCATAGTAGAATGACACTGGTTCTTCGTCATTGCAACAAACACTATGGCAAGAAGCACGCCCTTAAAGATTTCACATTTTCCTTTGAAACGGGTGTTTATGGATTGCTTGGTCCCAACGGTGCGGGAAAATCCACGCTAATGAACTTAATCACGGACAACTTAAAGCCAGACAAAGACGGCGGCGAAATACTCTGGGATGGACAGCCGATTCGGAAACTTGGAAAAAGCTATCGTGCTTGCTTGGGTTTTATGCCGCAGCAGCAGGAATTATACGCCAATATGACAGCACGAGATTTTCTGGGGTATCTGTCGGCACTCAAGGGCATTCCTCGGAAAGAGGCGAAAGACCAGATTGCAGATGTTTTGGAACAGGTAGAACTTTCTGAGCAGGCAGCACAAAAAATCGGCGGCTTTTCCGGCGGCATGAAGCAGCGGCTTCTGATTGCACAGGCATTGCTTGGAAATCCGTCTCTGTTAATTTTAGATGAACCAACTGCCGGATTAGATCCAAAACAGCGTGTGATTATTCGCAATCTGACTGATCGTTTGGGACAAGAGAAAATCATTCTCATTTCTACGCACATCATTTCCGACATTGAAACCATTGCAGACCAAATTCTGCTTCTGCGGAAGGGAACGCTTTTGACGCACGGAACAGTTTCTGAACTGATAGAGCAGGTACAGACCGGCGAAAAGACGCTGGAGAATCTCTATCTGCAATACTATGGAGGTGAGGCAAATGCTGCGGGCGGAGCTTAAAAAATGCCTATCCTTTCGAGTCCTTTGGATTCTGCTCTTTTGTCTGCTCTGCATCAATGGCTATTCCCAAATCACAAATGCTTACGACCGGTATTACACGCCTTCGGAATATAACGCTTTATACGAGCAGTTAAACAGAATGTCTTTACAGGAAGCAAACGCATTTGTCAGTGCCAAAATCGAGTCTGCTTCTCCGGACTCGGATGCAGACTACAACGGCTATCTATACTATGACACATTGGAAATTATCGAGGGGCTGCAAAATTATCCGGCATATTTGGAGAGCATTCAGACCAATGCAGAGAATATGACAGCAGTTTCCATTTGGGGCGGGACAGACACGTTTTCCTATCGGAACATTCAAAAAACGCCGTCCGCCTATACTGCCCTTGCTGGAACCACACTGGTTTTGGATACCTCTCTTGGCATAGAGGATTTGCTGTCCAGTCCCTTGACGGATTTCTTGGCGGTGCTGTTGCTATTCTTTTGCGTCTGCCGTATTTTTTTACGGGATCGGGAACAAGGCATTTTGCCGCTGCTCTATGCGACGCCCAACGGAAGACTTCGACTGATGAGCTGTAAACTGGGAATAGCAGTGCTCTGTGCCATCGGATTGGTACTGCTTTTTTATGGCGAAATTGCACTGATTTCCTGTAACTTGTACGGACTTGGTGACCTTTCCCGTCCAATTCAGTGCATCTATGGCTATGAAACCTGCAACCTTCCGGTTTCTGTCGGAACTTACATTAGCATCTATCTGCTGTTCAAAATGGCTGCCTATGCGGTATTTGCCGTGCTATTCGGCTTTTTCTGTACGATTGCCAAAAATAATCTGATGGTATACGGTGCATCCATTGGCGTTGTTGGAATATCCTACTTACTCTATGCGAAAATTTCTGTTTTGTCACCGATTAGCCTATTGCATTTCTGGAATCCCATCCAGTTTTTACAAGGCAAAGAAATTCTCGGAACCTATACCAATGTCAACTGTTTCGGCTATCCGATTTCTCTGAAGATTTCCGCTTGCGTAGTCATAGGACTATGGCTCTTTCTTTTTATAGGCAGTAGCTTCATCGTGTTTACACACGCCGGGAATTTGCAATATCGCAGTTTTTCCGTCCGACATAAACTGCATATTCGGTTTCGTGTCCATCAAAAATTTTGGTACACTTGCTATCGGATTTTGATTTTGCAAAAGGGCTTGCTTGTAGTATTTCTGTTGCTTTTCCTATCGGTTGGTTTGGCAAAAACATATACTCGAACTTACAGCAATGAGGATATTTACTACGAAAATTTTTGTAACGAATATGCCGGAGTTGTAACAGAAAAAACCGAACAATTTCTCACGGAAAAGCGAGCTTTCTATCGTGAAATCGAAGCACAGATCGCAGAGCTGGAACAGTCGGAATCGCCGAATTCCTATCAGATTGGACAATTGACCGCACAACTGAATGACAAGGCAGCTTTTGAAAAATTTGCACAGCGAGTAGAACAGATTCCCGATTCTGCGGAGATTTTCTACGACACCGGATATGTTCGCTATTTCGCACTGGATGGCAACCGGGAGGGCATGGTACAAGTGCTGCTTTTAACGGCTGCACTGACACTTTTATTGTGCCCCACTACATCTATGGATTGTAAAACCAATCTAAAGCAGATTTATCACGCCACGAAAATAGGGAGATTTGGATACCTTCGGCAGATGTTTCGTTTTGCGATTCTGAACGGCATACTATTTTCCGCTGTGCTGATATTGCCCTACTTGCTGCAAATTTTGAATCATTACGGAATGCAGGGCTGGAACACACCGCTTGCCGGAATCGAAGCATACAGTACTTGTCCTGCTCGCATTTCCGTTGGTGCAGCGGCAATTGGTGTCATGGGAATCCGCACAATTGGAGCAGCTCTTACCGGATGCAGCATCACATGGATTGCCTCTCATTGCAAGAGCCTTGTCACGGCGTATTGCATCAATGGTGTCCTTTTCGTTCTTCCGGCGGGATTGTGCCTGTTGGGGCTGGATATGTTTCGCTACGTTGGGCTAACGCCGATGTTGTATGGGATAATTTAGAGTTTTGAAATGGATTTCTTTCCATTGCGGAGCAACTTCGGCTGCTCCGCAATTTTATGTGTGTTCAATGGAACATATTTCTAAAAAGTGAAAATTTCAAATCCACCTGACGAAAAAAATCGAATCAGACCATGTACAAAGTTAAAAGGGTTTACTGACGCAGGTAACGCTGAGCGATGGTACCGCAAATGGCGAAAAGAATATCACCAAGTATTTCTACAACAACGGCGGTATTCAAACCAAGATGGAAACCGGTCTGAACAGTGCAAATGATTCGGACTACATGACTACCGATTACGCATATGATGCGTGGGGACATCTGGTAAATACCACTGACAGCACGGGCTACAATTCCGGTACGACTACCTATGACTTAAACGGAAATGTTTTGACTGTTACGGATGCAAACGGCAATGTAACAACCAATACCTATGACGCACTGAATCGTGTTTTAGCAGTCAATACCGTTTGTGATGACAGCACAAAGAACGTTTCTAAATCCTATACTTACAACAATATGGGATGGATGACCAACAAGTCCAGCAACGGTACAGAAACTTCCATTGAGTACGATGCTCTGGGCAGAGTAACTAAAGAGTGGGGTCCGAATTTCAAGGGCTACTTCTATGAAGGCGTTTCGAATTATGTAGAAAAGCAACTGGTCGGTTATGCACATCTGTTGCTGTATTCTGTTACAAACTATGAATACGATGCAGAAATGCGAATCGTAAAAGTTCTGGAGAGTGGCAGCGAAACTGCTTCCTACACCTACGATGCCAACGGAAACAAGACAAGCGAAACGCAGGCGAACGGCGTAGTTTCCACTTACACTTATAACAGTGCAAACAAAATCACGAACCACATCACGAAATCCGGCAATTCTACCATATCTGAGTACGAATATTCCTATTATCTTGATGGTTCTGACGCTTTCAAAGTCCGCAAGGAAAAGTGGTATAATAGAGACAACATCCTACGAGTACGATGGGCTGAAGCGGCTGACGGAAGAAGCAGTGACGACCGGAAGTTCGACAGACACCTATTCTTACGAGTATGACGATTACGGCAACCGTTCTAAGATGACGGCAACTAGCTCGGAAAGTTATGTAACTGATTACAGCTACAGCGATTTCAACGGAAATTATACTGCTTTACTTCAGAAAGAAACCAAAACCGTAGATGGCACTTCCGAAGAAATTGTTGCAAATGGCTTGGCAACGAGTCCGGCAGACTTGCTGACAACGGATAATTCTGACGTAGAACAGACAGTTTACACCTACGATGCCAACGGTAATCAGATTACAAAGACTGCCGATGGCAAGACGGAAACCAACACTTACGATGGCTTGAATCAGTTGATTGGCTTCACAGATGGTGAAACGACTGCAAGCTATACCTATGATGTGGATGGCTTGCGACTGAGCAAAACTGTCGATGGTAAAACGACAAAACACGTCTGGGACGGCAATCAACAGCTTGTTGCAGATGTGTTGGATAGCGAGCTTTATAGTGCAAATTGCTATCTGCGAGGCACAAATCTGGTAGCGACTTATAGCTATCAGAACGGCGAAAAGTCCGGGTATACCTACTATACGCAGAACGCACATGGCGATGTGGTGAATCTAACGGATTCGACAGGTGAAATTACCAAGTCCTATACCTATGATGCGTTTGGTGTGGAGAAGAATATCGATAACTCCGATACGAATGCGTTCCGGTATTGCGGTGAATATTACGACTCTGAAACGGGTACGATTTATTTAAGAGCTAGGTATTATGATCCGAGTATGGGTAGGTTTATCTCAAGAGATTCTTATGCAGGTAAGAATTCTGATCCACTGAGCTTGAATCGGTATACGTATTGCCATAATAATCCAATATTTTATGCCGATCCCAAAGGACATTCTGCTTGGACAAAATTTCAAGAGGCGGCATTTGCGGTTGAGCATCCGTTTATAGCATCAAAAATTGGAACGGCAAAACCGGATGATGCAAACAGCAATACTATATCTTCAAGAGCAGCTCGCTTTGCAATCAATTCTAAAGTATCATATAATTACAAAAAAGGTCAAGAAAATGAAGGCGGTCAAAGGAACGCTCTTAGACATGCAATCTGGTCTACAACAATAACTAGATATTACGGTAAAGAAATAATGAAGCAAGTTGGTTATTCTCACGAAAACCTTTCTGAAATGCTGAAAATAACATCCGATCCTACGAAATGGTATTTTTCAGATATGCACACTGCCGACACACTTTGTGACATTATGAATAATGAAACAGGTATGAAAATTGCAGCTTCGGGGGATGCCACCAATATGAGAAGCATCACTTTAGAGGTACTAGAGTACTATCATACTAATGGTTTGTACGTTGCTGTTGAATATGCTGATAACCTCTATATTGTACAAAATCAAAAATTATCAGATCAGGAATATGCGTCAGCAACATATAATGTATTTTTCTTGGATCAAAATGGACTAAGAGGCAACATTAATACTGTTGCAGATATCGTAAGACAAAGAAAAAAAGAGGCTAACTCGCCATGAAGAAATTAAAGTGTGTTTTTATCATTATATTTCTAATCATAGCATTTACAACCGTTGTATCTATTTCAAAATGCCAAGAAAACGAACTTGGTTCGGTAGCTCAAGGTATAATAGATGAGATCGAAACTTCGGGAAACGATGAATGTATGGTCGAATTGAAGACTGTTACCAATTTTGAATGGGATAGAGCAATTATTGCTTCAGCTGATTTTTTCGCAATGGGATATTCTTCTGAAACACTGGAAGATATTTGGAAAATTGAGTATGATCCTCAGTCAAATTTTAGATCAAGGATTTTATTTGTAAAAGATAATAAAGTAGTATATGAAGAATCATATGCGGCATCTATTGAGGAGTCTGCGAAATTTAATATTTCGGTATCACCATCTCTGGATTATTATTGTATATTGCCATATGATGATTCTTTTGCATTTGTTACAAAAGAAAAGCACAAATCAAGTACTTGTTACAGTTTAATAATCTACCCAAAAAATAAAATGAATTAGAGCTTGTGTTCATCGGTAAAGTATGCGGATTTTCGAGCATAATTTTTATGCTGACAAGGAAAATATCCGCAGGAATACTGTCGTATTGCAAGGATATTTGACGAAGTTCAGCAGGAAAATTTGCCGAAAAGACATGTGCTGAACCGATGAACACAAGCTCTTACAATTTCCTGCCCCAATCGGCATACCGTACAATCCCTCACGCATACACTGCCTTGAGGTGATTCGATGTTTTTGCAGTTGTTTCAACATTTTTTCTGTTTTTTTCTCCATGTGGGCGAGGCGGGTTCGTTCCGGAAGCCCCTGAAAAAAGAGGAGGAGCAGGCTTGCTTTGAGGCGATGGCAGCCGGTGACCGCAGTGCACGGGAAAAGCTGATCCTGCACAATATGCGGCTGGTGGCACACATCATCAAAAAGTACGGCATGCCCCAGCCGGAGCAGGAGGAACTGATTTCGATCGGCACCATTGGGCTGGTGAAAGCGGTGGACTCTTTCGACTGCTCCAAAGGGGCAAGGTTCGCCACCTATGCCAGCCGATGTATTGAAAATGAAATTCTGATGAACTTCCGTGCCAAGAAAAAGCATGCCGATCAGATCTATATGGGGGAGCCGATCGAAACCGACGGTGACGGCAACCAGCTGACACTGATGGATATCATTGACGACGGCACCGACCTGCCGGAAATGGTGGATACGCTGATGCAGTCGAAGCAGCTGTACCAGTACTTGCAGCAGTTTCTTACTCCGCGGGAAACGGAAATTCTGGTACAGCGGTACGGGCTGTATGGCTGTGCTCCTATGACCCAGCGGGAAGTGGCGAAAAAGCTGGGAATTTCGCGGTCGTACATTTCACGGCTGGAAAAACACGCCATTGAAAAGCTGCGGAAAGCGTATCAGTGTTCGTAAAATTCCAGAGAAAATGCCTGCAAAGACCATTCTTCGCAGGCATTTTTGTTTCGTCAATTTTTCCGTCACTGCTCTTGCAGCATTTCGTCCAGCAGTTCCGCTGCTGTTTCCACGAACCGCACACAGGGGCGTACCTTGTAATATTGTTCGGTACGCGGCTGCGGGTCTTTCTGGAGTTTCTCCGGCAGGGATCGCAGCAGCTCCCGACAGACCAGCGTGTCATGCTTCTGGCGAAACTGCTCAGCCAGCTGGCGGATACGGGCATAATGAGCCTTTTTTCCGTCGTAATCCGCAGGGTCGTCATATCCCATCAGCATGCCGGCAACCAGAAACATGCCGGTGACAGCACCGCAGGTTTCCCGCAGTCCGCCCATGCCGCCGCCGAAAGAAGATGCCAGCCGCGTCGCTTCTGACAGGGACAGCCCCATTTCCTCATGAAATGCCCCTACGACCGACTGGGCACAGTTATAGCCCTCCCGAAAGAGATCTCTCGCTTTTTCTGCGTGATTCATATGTATACACTTCCTTTGCCCTAGAAAACACTGAAAAAAGCGTTGGCACAGTATCTGCACCAACGCTTTTCATTATATCACAGTGAAAAGAATTTGTCAATTTTTTGTGGAATTGCTGTCTGCATCAGCGGTTTCTTCTTCTGCTTCTGCCTTTTCCAGAGCCTCATACGCCTGTTCGTAGAAGTATTCCTGCGAATTGATCAGCGGTTCCTGTGCCGGCTCTCTGGTATAGGTGCCGTCCGGCTGCTGTACCCGAGCCTTGACGTTGTCCGTCATCATCACATCGAACATATCCAGAATGCGGTGCTTGATGTCTGCATCATAAATTGGTGCGGCAACTTCCACACGCCGTCTGGTGTTTCGGGTCATCCAGTCCGCAGAGGCAATGTATACCTTGCAGTTTTCGTGTGCCCCGAAGATATAGATGCGGGTGTGCTCCAGAAAACGTCCCACAATGCTGCGAACAGAGATGTTTTCTGTCAGTTCCGGAACGCCTGCGATCAGGCAGCTGATGCCGCGAACGATCATTTCGATTTTTACGCCAGCCTGTGAAGCGGCGATCAGTTTTTCGATCAGGTATTTGTCTGTCAGCGAGTTGATCTTGATGCCGATATAGGCAGGCATTCCGGATTTCGCCAGTTCCGTCTGCTCGTCGATCATATCTGCCAGCTTGTTTTGCAGACACTTCGGTGCTACCAGCAGATGCTCGGTGTGTTCCACAGTCTGTCCCAGACAGAGTGCATGGAATACCCGATTGGCTTCCAGACCGATGTCGTGGTTGGCGGTCATCAGGGAATAGTCTGTGTAAATGGCAGAAGTCTTTTCGTTATAGTTGCCGGTACCCACCTGTGTGATATAGGAAATTTCCGTACCCACTTTTTTGGTGATCAGGCAAAGCTTGCTGTGTACTTTCAGGTTGTCCAGTCCGTAGATGATGCGGCAGCCGGCATCTTCCAGACGGCGGGACCATTCAATGTTGTTTTCTTCGTCGAACCGAGCCCGCAGTTCTACCAGAACCACTACGTCCTTGCCGTTTTCTGCCGCTTCGATCAGGGCTTCTACAATTTTACTGTTGGAAGCAACGCGGTACAGGGTCATTTTAATGGAAACGACCTGCGGATCTCTGCCGGCTTCGTTCAGCAGGGTGAGGAACGGGCGGATGCTTTCGTAGGGGAATGCCAGAAAACGGTCCTGTTCCTCTACTTGTTCGATCATGCGTTTGGATATATCCCGCCATGCCGGCTTCTGCGGAACCCGTCGCTGATAGAACAGGCACTTGTTGTGGCGGAGCATATCCCGTACTACCGACAGCACAGAGAGATTCAGCGGAGCTTCCGAGTAGAATACCTGTTCTTCTGTCAGATTCAGGTAGTTGCATAGTGAGTGAATGACAGCAGTATCCATCAGGCGGGAGAATTCCAGCTTGATCGGGCAAAGCTTTTTCCGGTCACGAATCAGCTGTTCCATTGCTTCGCGGTAGTCGCATTCTTCTTCCATGCGTTCGTCCGGCTCAATGTCTGCGTTGCGAATGATCCGGATCAGGGACTTGCTCTTGATAGTGTGGCGGGAGAAAATCTCCGGTGCAAAGTGCAGGATCAGTTCTTCTGACAGAATGAACCGGTTCTTGCCGGTGGGCAGTGAAACAATTTTCGGAAATACGCCGCTGCTGCACGGCACAATGCCCAGCTTTTCTGTGCCTTTCTTTTCCAGTACCACAACGGCATAGATGTTCTTGTTCTGGAGGAACGGGAAGGGCTGCTTTTTGCCGATGATCTGGGGGGACAGCAGCGGCTCGATCTCTGCCTTGAAATAGGCTTCCAGCCATGCCGCCTCCTCTGTGGTAATGGTGTGGAAATCTACAATGTCCACGCCCTGCATGCTCAGTTCTGCACGCAGGTCGGAATAAGCATCGTCCTTGTCACGGAGCAGTTCCCGCACCCGTGCATAGATCGCAGTCAGCTGTTCCTTACAGGTCATATTGGTTTTGTTTTCGCGGAAGTGGGGGTCTTCGCACATCTGGTCGTACAAAGAACCGCAGCGTACCATGAAAAATTCGTCCAGATTGCTCTGGAAAATGGAGAGAAACGACAGCCGTTCACACAGGGGATTGGCTTCGTCCCTGGCTTCTTCCAATACCCGCTGATTAAATTTCAGCCAGGAAAGTTCTCGATTGTCATAACAGTTTGCGTTCATTACAATCCCTCCGATTGCGGTTATTCAGTAATGTATTAGAAACGGCAACACTGCATAAAGTCTGCCTAATGGCTCTGCACACGATTTGCCGAAAAATCTGACAATACATCTCACGCACAAGCTTTATTCAGTATTTCCCTAATTATATTATAAAAGATTTGTCGATATTCTGACATCTTAAATATGTAAAATATATGTTATGTTTTTGTTAAGTCGAACGATTACGGAATTAACCAGAATTTAACGGTACGTTTGAATAATTTCGCTTGTATCAGGGAAGATCTTTGCCGTATAATAAAATAGAATGATACTGTAAATGCCAGACAGCCGGTATCGCTTGCAATTTATGGATTTGATACAGGGCTGGTTTAAGGAGTGAAATCATGAAAAAATATGCAGTGATCGATATTGGATCAAACACCGTGCGTATGGTCGTCTATGCCGTGGAAGAAAACGACACCTTTCACGCATTGTTTTCCAAAAAGTATACACTGGGACTTGCCGGCTATGTTCAGGACGGCGTGATGTCGCAGGAGGGGATTCACAGGCTTTGCGGTGTGCTGATAGAATGCCGTATGCTGTTGTCCCAGTTTGAAATGGAACGGAGTTTTGTCTTTGCCACTGCTTCGCTGCGGAATATTCAGAACACACGGGAGGCGGCTGACCAGATCTTTCTGATGACCGGATTTTCCGTGGACGTGATCTCCGGACAGGCGGAGGCGTATCTGGACTATTACGGTGTCATGGTAGAGGCACCGCTGGAAAACGGGCTGCTGTTTGACATCGGCGGCGGCAGCACGGAACTGGTGACTATGGCACACGACGGTCCGGGCGTGATTGAAAGTCTGCCTATTGGCTCGCTGACGCTGGCAAAAGAATACGTGGGAAAGGTGTTTCCCAAGCAGAGCGAATGCGAGAAGATACAGGCACGGATCCGCAAGGAGTTGAAGAAGCGGAAGCTGCACCGGCTGCCGGCACACACGTCCCTGTGCGGCGTAGGCGGTACGGCTCGTTCACTGCTGCTGCTGGCACAGGAACAGCAGGAACTGCCGGACACCCAGCGGCTTCTGACAGCGGGACAGCTGAAAAAGCTGGAAAAGCTGCTCTGGAAAAAAGACAACACCGCACGGGAACTGCTGCTGAAAAATTGCCCCGACCGGCTGCATACCATTTATGCAGGCATGCTGATTCTGGACGAGTTGGTGGAACTTTCGCAGTGTGAAACCATTTATATCAGTCAGTACGGTGTGCGGGAGGGCTACCTCCGGCGGGAACTGGCACGGAAGCGAAAGGCTTGAGAATACTAAGGGCAATACCGCACAAAGAGCGTCTGGTGACTTTGCACGCATACAAGCTTTATTCCGTATTGCCCTAAAAAAACGGCTGCATCATCTTCGCGTGATGCAGCCGTTTTCTGTTTCTGGATAAGTAGTTCCTATTCTGGATAAATAGTTAAGCGGTTTCCGGAACCGGCAGAGTGGTTTCAATGTGTACCAGGAATTTCAGCAGAACAACGGCATCGTTGCCGGACAGTTCGCCGTTGGCATCGCAGTCTGCATTCAGAGCAGCCTGTTCGTTCAGCTTGACTGTGTCGCTGACTGCACGATTCAACAGAACGGCATCGGTAATGTCAATGCGGGAGTCCAGATTGACATCGCCGTACAGAACGCTGCTGCCTGAACCACTGCCGGAAACAGTGGCTGCGGTGGTGGTAGTTGTTGTGCCCTTGTCGGTGGTGCCGGTCGTGGTAACGTCAGTGGTTTCGGAAGGCTTGGTGCCGTCCGGTTCTTCGCCCCAGACCAGTTTGCCGTTGGCATAAGCAGGGATCTTCTTGGTGATTGCCGCCGCGTCGTTGTCATCTTCAAAGCTGATGAGATCGCTGTAGCTGTAGTCGTTGGAGGAATCCCATGTGGTGTCATAGGTATCCGGATTCATCTTGTTCAGCAGACCGAACTGATATACGCGGCTGCCATAGAAGTTGCAGTTTTCCCATGCGATTTCTATATAGTAAGTGCCGTTGTCGTCATACTTGACAGGTTCTGAAATGGTAGCACTGGTCTTGTTGTTGGTCATGGCACTTTCTGCATCATAGTCCACACGGGTTTCTACCATGGAAATATCTTCGCCAATGGCAGTCAGCTCGTCAATGTTGAAGTAGTAGCGAACCCGCAGATCATTACAGAACTGCGGCGGATTGATCGTGCGGTTGTGGATCACGATCTTGACCTGTAGACCAGCCTTGTTTTCCTGTGCCTTTCCGGCAGTGACATAGAAGCCGGTGGGCGTGTTCTCGTCTACTTCGTAGCCAGCCTTGGCGTTTTCAGACATGTTGAAGTCCGGAATCACGGCGTTTTTGTCTGCCAGTTCCTTGCCCTCTGTGCCGTAGAAGTGGTACAGTCCCGCAAGGTCGCCGCAGAAGCCGGCGTTATAGTCGTCGGTAACTTCATTGTAAATGTAGTCGCTGGTGACATCGTTGTGATAGTCCTTCAGATCCGGACCGCCGACCAGAGCACCCCACAGGGTGTGTGTCTGCGGATCGGGTTCGTCCATGCTCTGTGTGGAGGAGCAGGAGGACGAACGGTGGTGCGGGTGTGTGGCATAGCTGTTTTCATAGCCGACTTCAAAGGAATAGCCCATGGGGTTGTCGCCCAGAATGTATTCCATCTGATCTTTTGCCCATTCTGCGAATGTCAGGTCGTCAGTTTCCTTGGCGTATACCATTGCACACAGTCCAGCCGCGGTGTTGTAGCGGGCACTGCCGTAGTCGGAAACTACCGCGAAGCCAGCCGGAGATTTTGCGATCCATGCACCGTCGGTTTCCGGCAGATCTTTGATCTCGGAAGCGGTGATCTTGGTATTCCACAGCTGGTCGTCCATGCCGAAGTACTTGTGCTTGGTGACCGGTACGTCAAAATCGGCATTGGCGGCATCAGCTTCACTCAAACCGGACCAGAATTCCAGATTCCAGCGGAAAATGTACCAGTCGCGGGAGATGTTGGTGACCGGAGCCAGCTTTGCGAATACGCCGCCCCAGACGGTATCCCAGCAGTGCACCCAGATGTTCTGCCAGCAGTTGCCGGTGTCCTTGATGATACGCTTCATATAGCCGGTGTACGGGTGAGCACCCATTTCGCCGGTGACAGATTCGTCTACGCTGATAATGTCGTCAATGTAGTCATAGTTTTCCGTGCAGTAGTACAGCCATACTGCTGCCCAGGACAGTTCATCGTAGTCATAGCTGGAGGTATAGAAACCGCCGTCGTAGCCCAGACTGTCTACTGTCAGGGTGTCGTCACCGACTTCGTGGTGCGTCTTTACGGAGAAATCGTACAGTGCCAGAGCATAGTCCAGACACTTCTGTGCATATTCCGGATCGGTGTCCTTGAAGTTCAGATAGTTCACCGCAAGGGAAGCTGCTGCACCGGCGGTCTGGTCAGAAGCCGGTGTTTCCGTGGTGGCGAAATAAGCCGGACGCTTGACCGCACAGGAAGAAGTGGCAACATAGGTGTCGTCTACCTGCAATTCCGGAGCACACCAGTAGTTGTGGTCGTTGTTGCCCTCACCCACCTGATAGCAGTACGCCACCACATTGCCGTCGTCGTCCAGAAATGTGGCTTTCATAAAGTAGTCGTTGATCCAGCGGAGTTCGTCCTCCACATGCTTTTGCAGACCGGTTTCCACATAGGATTCCCGGAACTCATAGTAGCCCCAGCCCACAGTAGAAGCGGAATAGCTGCCCGGCAGACCGAACTTCACGTGGTCGCCGGCATCGTGCCAGCCGCCGGTCAGGTCTACGCAGCCGTCACCGTCGGGGTCGAGGTATTTCTTGTTGGCATCGATGAAGTCCTGGCTCATGTTGGTGCCCACGTACAGTCCTTCCGCCGCAGAAGCACCGCCGTCACCTTTACCGCTGTCGTCGTTGGCTTTGCCGCCGCCCAGACTTTGCATGGGTACCAGCGGAATCATGCCGTCCTTGACGTGACAGTTGCCACGCCATGTGTAATAGCCGTCGTCTGCCACTTCGTCGCCGCACTTGTTGGCATCGTAGAAGCACAGTGCCAGCTGTAGTGCTTCTGCAAAGTTGTCGTAGTTGTTGGGATTGTCCTTGTCTACTACTGCCGCACTGACCGGCGAAACAGCAGCAGAGGCGATCATGACACCGCTCAGGAGTCCGGCAGAGATTCGCCGGAGAAGTTTTGCAATCATTTTACACATCGTTCCTTTCTGTTGCCGGCACAACACTTCATATTATCATGTGCACCAGCATGCTTGTTGTACATTCTCAATCACATTCTTCTGGTCGATTTTTGTGGCGACACCGCACAAAGTCCGTTTGCCGGCTTTGTGCAGTGCTGCCCTATGATAACCGCAGGCAATGCGGCAACTGCCTGTGGGAATATCCGTTATTCTTTCGGCGGTTCCGGCGATTCTGTCCGGTCGAAGATGATCTGATAGCCGTCACAGCCGTCCTTGATGGCACGGTTGACGCGGCTGATCGTGGCAGTGCTTGCACCGGTTTCCTCGACGATTTCATGAAAGACGTGTCCGCTGTGGAGCATTTTTGCCACCTGTAACCGCTGTGCCATGGCGTTCAGTTCCTGATAAGTGCAGAGGTCTTTGAAAAAGGCGTAGCATTCCTCAGGGGAACGCAGCGTGAGAATGGCTTCAAAGAGAGCTTCCTGATCTGCATTTTGTCGTTCTTTTTTCATTTTTAACTTCCTTTCTTCGAAGTCACTGGAGCGTGTGTACATAAAAGCCTGTTCCGTATTTTTATGTGCACACACTATAATACCATTGTACCATATCAGCCGGATAATGTAAATACTGCACAGGAAATTTGTCTGGATTTCGGCAAAACCACCAGAAACGGCACCTCGTTTTTGACGAATTGAGAATGGGAAAAACGCCGCTGCTGCGTTGTTTTGCGGAAATCGTGGCAATATTCTGAAAATTCCCAGCGTTTTCCGCGGGCTTTATGCAGCGTTTCCTTTCCCCTTTGCGGTGAAAAACAAGCAGCACCTGTAGGAGATACTTCCCACAGGTGCTGCCTGCTCATTGCTACATTTTTATGATCCAACCAAATCCCTTTGGTCGTTGGCGTGAGAAATCATGTCAGCAATACTCCAATGTCTTAGATGTCCTGCAGGGCATCATATCCGGTTTCGCCGGTACGGATCTTTACAACATCTTCTACATCATAAACGAAGATCTTGCCGTCGCCGATCTTGCCGGTGTACAGAACCTTCTTGACTGCATCGATGATCTTCTGCGGCGGGATCTTTGCCACAACCGCCTCGACCTTGACCTTCTTGAGGAGCTTTGTGCCCTCGGTCTTCACTCCACGATAGTAGGATTCGTTGCCCTTTTGAGAACCATAGCCCATGACATGTGTTACGGTAACACCGTTGACACCCATAGAGGACAGTGTTGTCTGCAATGCGTCCAGTCTGTCCGGATTGCACATAACAACCAGCTTGGTCATCTTTGCCTTGGCACCGTTTGCCGGCTTCATGATGAGTTCCGACTCCGGAATGGTGACACCAGTTGCAGCAGCGTCTGCGGCATCGGAAGCCATGGAAACGGTAGACGGCATAAAGTCTGCATATGCAGAGGGCAGATTGTGCTCGGTTGCGTCCAGACCCAGAACTTCTTCTTCGGCGGAAACACGCAGACCGATCGTCTTTTTAATGATGAAGAATGTCAGTGCAATGGTGACAGAAGTCCATGCCAGAATGCAGATAACACCCAGAGCCTGTGTACCCAGTACGGTGAAACCGCCGCCGTAGAACAGACCGTCATAAACATCGTTTGCCGGAGCAGAAGTGGTGGCAAACAGACCAACTGCCAGTGTACCCCACAGACCGTTCAGGCAGTGTACTGCAACGGCACCTACCGGATCGTCCACGTGAAGCACGTGATCCAGCAGCCATACGCCGAAGCATACCAGCAGACCGGCAACAATACCGATGATCGCAGAACCGAATGCATCTACGACATCACAGCCGGCGGTGATTGCAACCAGACCAGCCAGCGAAGCGTTCAGGCACATGGAAACGTCCGGCTTGCCATACTTGATCCATGTGAAGATCATGCAGGAAACGGTTGCCAGAGCCGGAGCAATGGTGGTGGTCAGGAAAATGGTGCCCAGCTGGGGAACCGAGGTGGCAGCGGCACCGTTGAAGCCGTACCAGCCGAACCACAGAATGAATACGCCCAGTGCACCGATGGTCAGGGAGTGACCGGGGATCGCATTGGCTTTGACTTTGCCGTCCTTGGTCTTGGTGAATTTACCGATACGGGGTCCGAGGATCGCAGCACCGATCAGTGCGGAAACACCGCCGACCATGTGAATGACGCCGGAACCTGCGAAATCGTGGAACGGTGTGGACAGCTGCGAAAGCCAGCCGCCGCCCCATACCCAGTGGGTTTCGATCGGGTAGATCACTGCCGAGATGACAGCGGAATAAATACAATAAGAAATGAACTTTGTACGTTCTGCCATAGCACCGGAAACAATGGTTGCTGCTGTTGCACAGAATACCAGATTGAATACGAAGCTGGACCAGTCAAAGTTTGCATAGTCCGAGAAAATGTCAAATCCCGGCTTGCCGATGATGCCGGCTACGTCTTCTCCGCACAGCAGCCCGAAGCCGATGAGAATGAATACCACCGTGCCGAGGCAAAAGTCCATGAGGTTTTTCATAATGATGTTGCCGGCGTTTTTTGCTCTGGTGAAGCCCGCTTCTACCATTGCAAAGCCGCACTGCATAAAGAATACCAGTGCCGCACCGACCAGGAACCAGATACCGTAAACGTTATCGTTTATCAGGTCAAGAATTGAATTTTGATCCATAAGAATGCACCTCTCCGTGATGTAATATCGGAGCACTATATATGCTCTCTCTGGAAGCAGCGGTACCGTTCTGCTTCCATTTCTTTTCTGCGATTCTCCTTTTCCTCACAAAAAAGAAAAACAGCAAAGGCTCTACGCATTTCTGCACAGCGCCTTTGCTGTTTGTGTTTTCAGTATAGCCGATTTTGCCGCACTTGTCAAGCGTTTTGCGGGGATTTTTGCAAATCAAGAAAAAACTCCGCTTCCGCTTTGGAAAACAGAAAAAATTACTGGTTTTTCTTTTCTCCGAAGGAATCTGCCAGAATCTGAGCTGTTTTTGTCAGATAAGTCACATCAGACTGTGCCAGTGAGCCGGCATCACATGCCGCAGCTACCTTAGGATCCAGCGGGATCCGCTCCAGAACCGGCACGTTGGTGCTGTCTACTGCATCATCAGAACCGAACAGGGGAATCTCCTTGCCGCAGTCCGGACACTTGATGAAACGCATGTTTTCCACCATGCCCAGCACCGGAATATCCATACGCTGTGCCATGGAAACGGCTTTTTGCACGATCATGGAAACCAGTGACTGCGGTGTGGAAACAATGATGATGCCGTCCAGCGGCAGGCTCTGGAAGACCGTCAGGGGCACGTCACCGGTCCCCGGAGGCATGTCCACAAACATAAAGTCCACATCGCCCCACGAAACTTCTTCCCAGAACTGCTTGACAACGCCGGAGATCACCGGACCACGCCAAAAGACCGGATCGGTTTCGTTTTCCAGCAGCAGGTTCAGGGACATGACCTTGGTGCCGTCTGCTGCGATATAGGGCAGCAGGTTCTGCTCATCTGTCTGTGCATGGTCGTGAATGCCGAAGATCTTCGGGATCGACGGACCAGTGATGTCTGCGTCCAGTACAGCGGTTTCATATCCCAGCCGCCGTGTCTGGATTGCCAGCAGGCTGGTGACGAGGGATTTTCCCACGCCGCCTTTTCCGCCGACAACACCGATTACCTTTTTCACGCCCTTTGTATTGTTGATGGCACGTTCATTCTGTTCTTTTTCCTGACATCCGCCGCTGGAGGCACAGGAACTGCATTCGTGATTGCAATCTGCCATAGTATTTTTCGCTCCTTTTGGTGATTTTCCGCTGTAAAACGGTATAGGGCAATACTGCACCGCAGTCTGCCGGAAAATTCAACGGCATATCTTAGGAAACACTGAATAAAGCCCGCCTGACGGCTTTGCACGCAATCTGCTTGCAGATTTTCCGTCATATTGCCCAGAAATCCCTTGCCAGACACCAAGTCTGCCTGCGGAATTTCTGTGCAATCTGCCGAAAAATCTGACTACGCATCTTACGCACAAGCTTTATTCAGTGTTTCCCTTATAAGCTTTGTGCGGCATTGCCTTTCTTAGTATACCACATTTTTGCTCCGGTTGCAAGTCGGTATGCAAAAGAATTGCAGTGTCTTCCGACGATGATACGGATTTTTGCCTGAAACTGAAGGAAATACTGTCCTGAGTTATCAAAATCGTACAAATTCAAACTGTTGGAAATATACGATAGTTGCACGCGTACCCTTGACAAAATCCGTGGTTTTTGTTAAAATAAAATCATCAAATCGCGAGAATCAGAGCAAAATGCTCTATGGAAAGGAATTACAACTATGGCTTATGTAATTGGCGTGGACTGCGGTACCAGCGGTACCAAAACTGTACTGTTTCGGGAAGACGGCACCGTTATGGCGAGTGCGACGGTAGAATATCCCATGTATCAGCCGAAAAACGGCTACGCAGAACAGGATCCGGCAGACTGGAAAGCTGCAATGATCCGAACCATTCAGACCGTTGTCACCAAAAGCGGTGTGGCAAAAGAGGAGATCAAGGGCATTGGCATTTCCGGACAGATGCATGGTCTGGTCATGCTGGACAAGGAAAATCAGGTTCTGCGGAAGTCGATCATCTGGTGCGACCAGCGTACCGCGGCAGAGGTCGAGGAAATGAACCGTGTGGTCGGTCGGGAAAAGCTGATGGAGATCACTGCCAATCCGGCACTGACCGGCTGGACTGCCGCAAAGATCCTGTGGGTACGGAACAACGAACCGGACGTATATGAAAAGTGCCGGCACATTCTTCTGCCGAAGGACTACCTGCGTCTGATCCTCACCGGCGAATATGCCACCGAAGTTTCCGATGCTTCCGGCATGCAGCTGCTGGACATCGTCAACCGCTGCTGGTCGGACGAACTGCTGCACCTGCTTCAGATCGACAAGGATCTGCTGGGCAAGGTGCACGAGTCCTGCGAAGTGACCGGAACGCTGACCCGCGAAATGGCAGACACACTGGGACTGTGCGAGGGCACAGTTGTGGTCGGCGGTGCAGGCGATAACGCTGCCGCTGCGGTAGGTACCGGCGTTGTCAGGGACGGCAAGGCGTTTACCACGATCGGCACTTCCGGCGTGGTATTTGCCCACACTTCTTCTATGGCAATGGACACAAAGGGCAGAGTACACACCTGCTGTGCAGCCGTTCCCAACAGCTGGCACGTTATGGGTGTGACACAGGGTGCCGGTCTGTCGCTGAAGTGGTTCCGTGACAACTTCTGTGCCGCAGAAAAGCAGACCGCTTCTCTCATGGGCGTGGACGAATACTACCTCATGGACAAGGAAGCCGAGCAGGTGCCGGTAGGGGCAAACCGCCTGCTGTATCTGCCGTACCTCATGGGCGAACGGACACCGCATCTGGATCCCAACGCCCGCGGTGTCTTCTTTGGACTGTCTGCAATGCACACCAAACGGGATATGCTCCGTGCTGTGCTGGAGGGCGTAACGTATTCTCTGCGGGACTGCGTGGAAGTGTTCCGCGAAATGGGCATCTCCGTAGACGATATGATGGCATGCGGCGGCGGCGGTACTTCTCCGCTGTGGCGGAGCATGCTGGCTGACCTGTACAATTGTCCGGTCAAGACTGTGGCTTCCAAGGAAGGGCCGTCTTTGGGCGTGGCAATTCTGGCTTCTGTAGGTGCCGGCATTTATGGCAATGTGCCGGAAGCATGCGATGCCATTGTCAAGACCGACAAGACACAGAACCCGCAGGCAGAAAATGTTCCGGTATATGAATCCTACTACCAGCTGTATCGGGAGATCTATCCGGCATTGAAAGCACAGTTTGCAACACTGGCAGGCTTGCAGTAAACTTTGATATAGTAAAAAGAAAGGCAGTGCTGTTTGGGAAATGGCATTGCCTTTTTTAAAACAGGAGGGCTCACCATGGAAAAACTCATCTCCGTTGCCGTCATGCGTGACAGCGATGCCGCCGAAATTGCCAGCGGAACAGACAGCAAAATCTTGATGTACCGTGCAGGGCTGGGGATATTCCGCAGCTTTGACTGGCATGGCAAAATCGATATTGTCACCGGCAGCGGCAACAATGCCGGTGACGGGTATGTGCTGGCTCTGCTGCTGCACCGGCACGGGATTCCCTGCCGCATCGTCCGCACCAGCGAAAAGTGTTCTCCGGACGGTAGCTACTTCTTCTCCAAGTGTCAGGAACGGGGCATTCCCGTCACCGCAGAAGCGGACTTTTCCGGCACAGACCAGATCGTGGACTGCCTGCTGGGAACGGGGTTCCGCGGGGAACTTCGCCCGAATCTGCGGCAGGTAGTGGAACAGATCAACCAGTCTGCTGCGGCAGTGCTGAGTGTGGACATCAACAGCGGCATGAACGGGGACACAGGCATGGGCTTTTGTGTGCAGTCTGACCGGACGGTTTCCGTCGGCTGTCTGAAATATGGGCATCTGCTGGGAATGGCACAGGGGAAGATTCGGAGCCTGTACAACTATGACATCGGGATTCCCTGCAAGGGCAGCTATCTGCCTTTGTTCACCGCAGACGACCGCACACCGGAGAACTGGGACTTTACGCCGGAAAACTCTTTTCCACAAATTCTGGACAGTTTCCACATTCCCGCCGGAACACCGGCACAGCGGCTGCAAAAACTGGCGGAGGCACTGCGGGAGAAGATCTGTTTCTGCTCTGCCAGTGAAGCAGGAGAAATTCCGTATGCGGCGTTGTGAAAACTGGTTCTTATCTTGCAATTTTTGTCGCGGTGTGTTATAATAGAACTGGAACAAGTCGTTGTTCTTCGCTGCGGCGAATTTCAAAAAAACGGAGCGTGAAAACATATGCAGTATTCTTATACTCCACACGGTGTCTGTTCCCGTGCGATCCTGATCGATGCAGAAGACGGTGTTGTCAACAAGGTGCAGTTCATTGGCGGCTGCAGCGGCAACACACAGGGCATTGCCGCTTTGGTAGAGGGCATGCCGATAGACGAAGTCGTAAAGCGGCTGGAAAACATCAAGTGCGGCAGCCGTCCGACCTCATGTCCGGATCAGCTGGCAAAGGCACTGAAAAAAGTAGCAGAGGAACAGTAAAAGAAACACTGAATAAAGCTTGTGCGTAAGATGTGTAGTCAGATTTTTCGGCAGATTGCGTACAAAGCCGTCAGGCGGGCTTTATTCAGCGTTTCCTAAACACTTTCTGCTGAAAATGACAAACGGGACAGGGCTTCCAAAAAGGAAACCTTGTCCCGTTTTCTGTTTCTATACGCTGCGTTCTTAGTCGATCCACCATTCCGGCGTGATGTCGCCCAGCTTGACGGTGCGTCCGGCGGCGTAGTCCAGCATAATTTCGATGTCCTTGTATTTGCCGTTGGGCATCAGCTGTACCATAAGTTCCCGACATGCCCCGCAGGGAGCACCGCCGGAACCGTCCGGCAAAATGCAGAGCACCTTGTCGATTTCCTGTTCACCGTTGGTAATCATGTTGAAAATGGCGTTTCGCTCCGCACAGATGCCCAGCGTGGAGCAGGTGTCGATGCACACGCCGGTGTGGATTTTGCCGGATTTGGATAACACCGCAGCAGCAACACCGCCGGCAAGCACGTAGTTGGAAATTTGCCGTTCCTGCTGTACCGTTTTGGCAGCGGCGTAGAGTTTTGCCCAGATCTCGTCCATGGGGAATGCCTCCTTGTGTACGAAATGATCACCCAATCCATCGAATAATTACTCCCGATACCCAATACCAAAAACTTCTTTTTCTTGGTTTACATAGAGAATGATTGGACCGAGCAGACTATCTTCCGTTGTAGAAAAGGTGACTGCATAATAAGGACCGGTTCCCGGTTCCTCTGCCAATGCGGCATAGATGTTTTCTGACGGCGGCTCTTTCATCTCCTGAACATTCGGTGTGTCCATGTCGATGATGCTCGCCAGAGTTTCATCAGTTTCGTTGTTCTGCAAAAATTTCTGGCAGATGTGCGTGATGTCGGAATGCACATTTTCAGAAACAGATGTTTCCACGGCACTGACTGTTTCATTTGCGATTTTGGACGAATTCGTTTTGTTGCTGCTGCACGCTGCCAGAGAAACCAGCAGGAATGCTGCAAGTGTCAGTGTAAATGCTTTCCTTTTCATAATAACACCTCTGTGGTTGTTTTGGGTTTGGTTTTATGGCAATACCGCACAAAGATTGTGCGACAGATGCGTTGTCAAATTTTTCGTCAGATGAAACAAAAAGCGGAGTGAATACTTGATGTATTCACGAGCATTTTTGTGAAATATGACGGAAAATTTGCAAGCAGATGGCGTGCAAAGTCGCCAGACGCTCTTTGTGCGGTATTGCCTTATATTTCAATGTGCTTTTCCCAGTGCACTTCTCACCCCAGCAACGACCGGTACAGTTCCACATATTTCTCCGCCGAAACATTCCAGCTGTAGTCGCACTTCATGGCGTGGCGTACCAGAGCGTTCCACTTCCGCTTGTCTGCGAACAGAACGCAGGCACGCTTTACTGCGTCCAGCATGTCGAATGCATCGTAGGTTTTGAAGGTGAAGCCGTTGCCGTCCTTTCCGCCGGCATCAAAAACGGAGTCTTTCAGACCGCCGGTTTCCCGTACTACCGGAATTGTGCCATACCGCATGGCAACCATTTGTGCCAGTCCGCAGGGTTCGTTCTGGGAGGGCATGAGGAACATATCTGCACCGCCGTAGATCCGCCGTGCCATTGCCGGCACAAAGCCAACAGTCACATGCACCTGTTCCGGATATTCTGCCTGCATTTCGCGGAAGAAGTCCTCGTACAGCCGTTCGCCGCTGCCCAGCACTACAAACCGGCAGCCCAGCTGTAACATTTCCTGAAATGTCTGCTGTACCAGCTGAATGCCCTTGTGTGCTACAAAACGAGTTACAATGCCGATGACCGGAGCATCAGAATCAGTCAGCCCGCACTCTTTCAGCAGGGCTGCACGGCATTCTTTTTTGCCAGCCATTTTGGTAACAGAATAATTCTTTTTCAGGTTCGGGTCTGTTTCCGGATCGTAGCCGATAACATCAATGCCGTTGAGAATGCCGACAATGCCGTCCTGCCGCCGCACCAGTGCACGATCCATGCCGTAGGAATACCATGGGTCCAGCAATTCTTTGGCGTAGGTGGGGCTGACGGTAGTGATACGGTCTGCTGTTTCAATGGCACCTTTCATCAGATTCACCATGCCGTCAAATTCCAGCAGGCTGGTGTGATAGGTGGGAATTCCCATTAACTCTGTGATGACTTCCTTGCCATAAACGCCCTGATACTGAATATTGTGAATGGTGTAAATGATACGGATATTTTCGAATTCCTGATGATACTGGTAGAGCACACGGTAGAACACCGGAACCATTGCGGTCTGCCAGTCGTTGCAGTGAATGATGTCCGGCTTCCAGTCCAGAGCCGGCAGGATCTCCAGCACGGCACGGCTGAAAAAGACGAAGCGTTCGCAGTCGTCATAGAAACCGTACATGCCGTCCCGCATGAAGTAGTAAGGGTTGTCCAGCAGATAGTAGGTGACCTTGCCCACCTGAATGGTATAGATGCCGCAGTACTGTTTCCGCCAGCCGACCTCAACGGTGATGTCCTTGAGATATGTCATCTTGTTGCGGACGTTGGGAGTGACACTGCGGTACAGCGGCATCACAACCCGACAGTCGATGTCGTCATGTTTGCCCAGGGCAGCCGGCAGGGAACCGGCAACATCGGCAAGCCCGCCGGAAGCGGCAAAGGGCAGGGCTTCACTGGCTGCAAATAAAATTTTCATGGTATACTCTCCTCCAAGGCGGCAGCACACAGGCTGTGCTGCAAAGGAAACACTGCATAAAGTCGCCAGACGCTCTTTGTGCGGTATTGCCTTAATTCAGCGTTTCCCAAAAAACTGCCGTATGCACCGTTTCACAGACAAACAGCCTGTGTACGCCGGACGCATACGGCAGAAATTTTTGTTTTCACTCCATTGATAAAAAGGCTCTTATTAAAGGCAATACCGCACAAAGATTGTGCGACAGATGCGTCGTCAAATTTTTCGTCAGATGAAACAAAAAGCGGAGTGAATACTGGATGTATTCACGAGCATTTTTGTGACATATGACGGGAAATTTGCACGCAGATGGCGTGCAAAGTCGCCAGACGCTCTTTGTGCGGTATTGCCTAAGAAAAGCTTTTAGATCGTTGCCTTTTTGCCCAGATACAGCGGATATTCCGGAGAACCGGTCAGTACGCGGTTTTCAGAAATGGTCACGTTTTTGTCTGCAACAATGGCATCAATATTGCAGCCCTCGCCGATCTCTGTACCCTGCATCAGAACGCAGTTGCGTACAACAGCACCCTTGGCGATCTTGACACCACGGAACAGAACGCAGTTTTCTACTGTGCCCTCGATCATGCAGCCGTCTGCTACCAGAGAATTCTTGACGTTGGATTCCAGACCGTATTTTACCGGTGCATTGTCACCGACCTTGGTGTAGATCGGAGCTTCGCTGTTAAAGACGTTGTTGCGGGTGTCCGTATCCAGCAGAGCCAGATTTGCCTTATAGTAAGCTTCCAGACTGTCGATCTTGAAGAAGCGTCCCTTGTGTTCGTATGCCTTGAAAACGAAATCGTCCTTCCGTGCCTGAAGCAGGTCACGGATCAGGCTTTTCTGGTTCTTGCTGATCGCTTCCAGAACCACCTGCTTTAAGAAGTCCGTGGTCATGATGAACATATCCAGAGAGATGTTGCACTCGCCGGACAGCATCGGATTGGTCAGAACTTCCTTAATGGTGTTTTCTTCGTCGATTTGCAGAATGCAGCCGTTTGTGCTCTTGTCGCGATTGTACAGACCCTTGGCATAGATCACGGTAATATCTGCACCGCTGCTCTGGTGCTGTGCCAGTGCATCAGTGAAGTCGATCGTGGTTACCAGATCGCTGTTTGCCAGAATGACATACTGTGCCTTGGTGTGTTCTACGAAACTCCAGATATTGCTCAGTGCTTCCAGACGACCCTGATAGGTACCGCCGCCGACCTGACTGAACGGCGGCAGCAGGTGCAGACCGCCCTTTTTCCGAGCCAGATCCCATTCACGGCCGGAACCCAGATGATCCAGCAGGGAGCCGTAGTTGGACTTGGTGATAACGCCGACTTCGGAGATGCCGGAGTTTACCATATTGGAAAGCGGAAAGTCTACCATGCGGTAACGTCCGCCGTAAGGGATCGAACCCATTGTCCGCAGCTTGGTCAGATCGATCACTGCGGAGTCATTGATACTTGCAAAAATTAACCCTAAAACATTCTGATTGATACTCATTTTATGCCACCGCCTTTACAGATTTTCGGAAATAATTTCTTTCGGAAGAACACGCTTACCGGAAGAGATCGTGATATTATGACCGAGAACGGCGATGCCCCAATCGTCACGGTTCGGGACGGATTCCGGATTCATACCGATCATGGCGTCAGATTCAACCACGCAGTTTTCACCGATGATCGCATATTCTACAACAGCGTTTTTCTTGATGGTGGTGCCGGGCATAACAATACTATACTTGACAGAAGCACCTTCTTCAATGGTGACACCGGAGGAGATGATAGAGAAGTCCACGGTGCCGTCTACCACGCTGCCCTCTGTGATCATGGAGTTTTCCACGTGTGCATTTTTACCGATGTACTGCGGCGGCATGTTGTTGTGGCGGGAATATACTTTCCAGTTCGGATCGTACAGGTTCAGCGGTACGCTGGGGCTGAGAAGATCCATGTTGGCTTCCCACAAGCTGTCCAGTGTGCCGACATCTTTCCAGTAGCCCTCGAATTCATAGGCGAACAGGCGTTCGTCATTTGCCAGCATTGCCGGAATAATATCCTTACCGAAGTCCTTGGAACCGGTGTTGGCGTTTTCATTTTCGATCAGATACTTCCGCAGCTTCTCCCAGGAGAAAACATAGATACCCATAGAAGCCAGTGTGGATTTCGGTTCCTTCGGCTTTTCGGTGAAGTCTACGATACGGCCTTCCTCGTCGCAGGTCATGATGCCGAAGCGGGAAGCTTCCGAACGGGGAACGTCGATAACAGCAATGGTGCTGTCTGCATTATTGGCGATGTGGTAGTCCAGCATTTTGGAGTAATCCATTTTATAGATATGGTCGCCGCCCAGAACGATCACATATTCCGGATCATAGCGTTCGATGAATGCCATGTTCTGATAAATGGCGTTTGCAGTGCCCTCATACCAGGATGCCCCTGCGGCGGTCTGATACGGCGGCAGGACATGAACACCGCCGTGCATTTTGTCTAAATCCCACGGCTGACCGTTTCCGATGTACTCGTTCAGCACCATGGGCTGGTACTGTGTCAGAACGCCGACTGTATCGATGCCGGAGTTGATGCAGTTGGAAAGCGGGAAGTCGATGAAGCGATTCTTACCGCCGTAGGGGATTGCCGGTTTTGCAACTTTTTGAGTCAGGGCATACAGCCGGCTGCCCTGTCCGCCAGCAAGCAGCATGGCGACGCACTTTTTCTTGATCTTCATGATATTCCTCCTAATATAAATTCAAAATTCCGTATGGAATGGGTCAAGCTAAACTTTTGAATACACAAATATACTTTAGGGCAATAAGGGATTACACACTTTCTGACTTTGTGGCTTTCTTTTTTCGGGCGGAAACCGATGCCGTCGGTTTTGCTGCACTTTCTGTGCGGATCACGGTTTTTTTCGGTTTTACGGCTGTTTTTTTCGTTGTGGTACTTTTCGCCGCAGTAGTTTTTCGCGGTGCCCGTTTTTTCACTGGTGCATATTCCAGATACAGTACAGACAGGGGAGCCAGTGTCATAGAAATGCACTGCTCAAAGCCGTGCATGGAAATTGGTAGGGTTTCGAATTTCTTTTCGGTGATGCCGCTGCCGCCGTAGACTGCCGCATCCGTGTTGAATACAGTTTGATACCTGCCCTCTTTGGGAACGCCGATTTTGTAATCGTTCCGCTGTACCGGACAGAAGTTGCAGATCGCAATGATCTCTTTTCCGTCGTCGTCGATGCGGCGGAATGCAATGACGCTTTGCTGGTAGTCGTCGTGGGAGATCCAGCTGAATCCCTGCCACGAGTCATCGTCCTGCCACAGTGCAGGGTGTTCCAGATAGAACTTGTTCAGATCCTGTGAGAACTGTTCCATTTGTTTGTGAGCCGGCTGTTCCAGCAGCTCCCAATCCAGTTGAGTTTCATAATTCCACTCGTTTTTCTGGGCGAATTCCTGTCCCATAAAGAGCAGCTTTTTGCCGGGGTGAGCCATCATATAGCCCAGGAACGCACGGTAAGAGGCAAATTTTTCTTCCTCGTTCTGCCCGCTCATTTTCTGGAGCATGGAGCATTTTCCATAGACGATCTCGTCATGGGAGATCGGGAGAATGTAGTTTTCCGAGAAACAGTAGAAGAACGAGAATGTCAGCTTGTCGTGGTTGAACGCCCGATAGATCGGGTCTAATGAGATATAGCTGAGCATATCGTTCATCCAGCCCATATTCCACTTGAAGTTGAATCCCAGACCGCCCATATCCGTGGGCTTCGTCACCATCGGCCATGCCGTGGATTCTTCTGCGATCATCAGAATGTCCGGATTCCGTGCAAAGGCGGCTTCGTTCAGGTGCCGCAAAAAGTCTACCGCTTCCAGATTTTCGTGTCCGCCGTAGACGTTGGGCCGCCATTCGCCGTCCGGTCGGTCGTAGTCCAGATAGAGCATCGATGCTACCGCATCTACCCGCAGACCGTCCAGATGAAAATCTTCCAGCCAGCAGCAGGCACTGGAGATCAGGAACGAGCAGACTTCGCCTTTTCCGTAGTCAAATACTCTGGTGCCCCAGCCCTTGTGTTCCATTTTCAGGGGGTCGGCATATTCATAGCAGTATGTACCGTCGAACTCGCAGAGCCCCATAGGATCCTTCGGGAAGTGTGCCGGCACCCAGTCCAGAATGACACCGATGCCTGCCTGATGAAACATGTCTATCATTTTCCGGAAGTCGTCCGGTGTGCCGTGTCGGGAGGTCGGTGCGAAATAGCCGGTGACCTGATACCCCCACGAGCCGTCGAACGGGTATTCCGTCAGCGGCATAAATTCAATGTGGGTGTAGGACATCTTTTTCAGATAGGGAATGATCTCCTCTGCGAAGCCGATATAGCTGGGGAACTTTTCCTCCGGTTTGTGCTTCCACGAAGAAATGTTCACCTCGTAGATGTTCATGGGGCTTTTGTAGGGAACGTGTTTTTTCTTTTCCAGCTGCCAGTCGCGGTCCTCCCAGACATAGCTGCTTTCGAACAGCTTGGAAGCCGTTCCCGGCCGTCGCTCATAGTGAGCGGCATAGGGGTCGGCTTTGTCCAGAATCTGACCGTCTTCAGTTTCAATGCTGTATTTATAACTGTCAAATTGTTTCAGTCGGGGCAGCTCTGCCTCCCATACCGTGTCAGAGATCTTGTACATCGGGTGACAGGTGCGGTCCCATTGGTTGAATGAACCGATGACAGATACACTCTTGGCGTGAGGTGCCCAGACGCGGAAGCGATAGAACTGTCCTCTGCCTCGTCGGAACGGGTGTGCACCAAAGAATTTATGTGCTTCAAAATTTTTCCCCTGATGGAATAAATACAGTGGAAAATCATTTGCAGTGGTTTTCTGTGCGGATTGCATAGCATACCCTCCTTTTGTTTTCTATTCATATTTTAACATATATAGGAATGTATTGCAAGTTATTTTTGTGGTAACTAGTAAATTTCATAGAAACAACCAGAATTAAACTTGTATTTTCGGCATGTTGCACAAACAGATAAACTGAGAATAGACACTATATATCACATTTGTTACGACTGTAGCAGTCTTGCGGCACAAACTGTCACGTCGTCCCGTCGATTTCCGCCGGCAAAAATTTCTGCCTTGTCACAAATTTCCATTACGATTTGCTCCAGATCGCTGCTGCTCTCCAGAAGTTGCCGAATGAGGGGATACGTTTCCTCGCTGACTCCGTCGGACAGCATCAGAATGATGTCATCGGGGTAGAGCATCACGTGCCGCACAGAGGCTTCGCCCTCCGGTTCCAGTCCCAGCGGGAATGTGGTGGCACTGATGCGGGAAACTTTTCCGCCGTGGCGGATCAGGGTGGCGGCGGCACCGGATTTCATCATGGTCATTTCGCCGGCATCGAGATCAAAGCGGGCAACATCGAGGGTGGCAAAGGTTTCCTGCGGGGACTTGGTGAGAAGCAGTCCGTTCATCATGCGGATTGCCGCCGTCCCGCAAATGCCGCCGCTGATAAACTTGCGGAACAGTTCTGTTGTCATGCGGGATTCGATCGCAGCATTTTTGCCGGTGCCCATGCCGTCGGACAACACCAGATAGGGATTGCCGGCGTTGTCGGTGAACAGCAGTGCCGTGTCGCCGGAGATCGTTTCCTGACTGGCGTGGAGGGCGGAAGTGAAATGTTCCAGCCGGTACTTCGGTCGCTGGCAGAGCCGATAGCGAACCGTGTCACCGGAGAAGATCGGATCCAGTTCTTCCAGTGTCAGATTCAGCGATTCCGACAGAATGTGTTTGATCGTAGGCAGGCAGCCGTCCAGCTCCCGTCCCTGACAGCACATTTCGATCATCAGCCGGTCGGATTGGGTGTGGTATACGGCGGCGGAGTCACAGGGGTAGCCGTAGTGCAGCAGCTTCCGGCGGACAGTGTCGCTCAGTTCGCTGCTGTAGCGGATATGCAGATGGTCACTGGTCGCATGCAGCAGATCTTCTGCGGCTGCCAGCTGTTCCAGAAGTACCGTGCGGCTTTCTGCTGTCCGTGCCGCCAGAAACCGTGCCTTCCGGCGGTTGGCGGCGTGGCGGGAAAACAGTGCCCGCAGTCGTTCCTTCCGGCTGCAATGTGCCAGTTCCTCCGGAATCGGCGGCAGGTCTGCTCCGAGGTGGGATTCCATTTTCCGGAAGCCGGTGAGGGTTTCCTCGTATGCCGATTCCCAGCACCGCAGCTTGTGGCGGCAGCTGCCGCAGACGGTTTCGCAGACTTCACGGGTGGCATCTCCGGTGGGTTCTTCCTGCGGCAGAATGGCTGCAATGGCATCGGTATCTTCCCGCACACTGCGAATGGCATCTGCCATGTATTGCAGACGGGAGGACAGGGGCAGTGTGTTGTCGGAACGGTCGGGCAGGTCGGTGACCAGCCACTTGTCCAGCCAGCTGCTGTCCAGAAACAGAAAGGCAGCACTGCCCAGAAACAGGTTGATGACAGCGGAGATCTGGAGCAAGCTGGTGCCGAATGTAATCAGTGCCATAAGCGAGAACAGGAAGAATACGCCGGCGATCAGGAAACGGTTTTTTTCTGCCAGATACCCTACCAGCAGACCGCCCACCGGCAGGATCAGCAGGGGCATGCCGGCTTCCGGCGAGCCGAGGATCGCACCGCAGGCAGAGAGTGCACCGCAGATCACACCGCCGGCACAGCGGAATTTCTTTGCCCCGATCAGCGTAACTGCGACGCTGATGATGCCGCCGGCGTTCATGGAGGGAATTCCATAGCAGCTGAATGCTGCCACCGTCAGAATCAGAACCACCGCCGCGGCACAGCCGTCTGTGGAACGCAGCGGGATCTTTCCGGTAGAACGGACGCTGGCAAAGACAGCGTGCATAAAGTAGGAGGCACAGCCGGTGAGGGCGGCAGTCATGGTGTAGCCGATCACCTCCGCACCGCTGGCGTGGAACAGCAGGGAAACGACAATGCCGGAGAAAAAGACACACAGTCCGGTGCTGCATGCGATACCGGCGGAAGTTTTGGCAGGGCGTTTCATTACCCGCAGGCAGACGACCACCACCAATGCAAACAGCAGGGGCAGATTGTCCAGCATGGTGTTGGAGATGAGGTAGGAGATCAGGCTGCCGGCAAGCACGGAAACGGCACCTGCAGAGCCGAGGTTGGCGGCAATGGCAATGGGCAGCGGAGAAGTCATGTTGCCCACATAAGTTCCGGCGAGGAGCAGACCGGAGAGAAATCCGCCGCAGCTCTCATAGAGCATGCGGGGAACGCGGGGACGGCGGAGAAGCTGGGAACGGCTGGGATTGTGCATGGTGGAAACGTCCTTTCTTTGCGGCGGCACGGTGATGCTGCCTTGAAAATGATTTGTGTATCTATTATAACGATATGTGGAAAAAATATCTGTCAGAATCTCTTGCACCATTTTAGGACAATGTGCTTGAATCTGCGGCGGCAGGGCGGGCAATCGGGAGAAGGTGCGTTTCCGGTCAGTTTGGCGAAAAAATCAGAGCGTGTTCCCGTATTTGGAGAACACGCTCTGATTCTTATGGCAACCCCGCACAAAGCCCGCCTGACGGCTTTGCACGCAATCTACGTGCAGATTTTCCGTCATATTGCCCAGAAATCCCTTGCCATACATCAAGTATGCCTGCGGAATTTCTATGCAATCTGCCGAAAAATCTGACTACGCATCTTACGCACAAGCTTTGTGCGGTGTTGCCTTACTTCTTCTGATATTCCGCCAGCACATGCTGCAATTCCTGAATGTACAGTTTTGCGGCACGGCTGGTCTGTGTCTTGGGGTTGGAGATCCAGCCGATCTCCATGCGTTCCGCCGTATCCAGCGGCACGGAAACAATGTCGCCGCCGTTCAGGTCGGCACTGACCATACCGCTGCAAATGGTGTAGCCGTTGACTCCGCGGAGCAGGTTGAACAGTGTCGCACGGTCGCTGACGCGAATGCTCTTTTTGTGCGGCACTGTGCTGAGCAGTTCCTCTGCAAAGTAAAAGGAGTTGTGGACACCCTGTTCAAAGCACAGGAACGGATATGGCTCTAGATCTGCCGTGGTGACGGAACTGCGTTTTGCCAGCGGATGAGCCGCCCGCAGAAAGACGTGTGGTTCTGCCATTGCCAGCGAGTGGAATTCCAGATGATATTCCTCCAGCATGGCACGAAGCACCTTTTCGTTGAAGCTGCTGAGGTAGAGGATCCCGATCTCGCTGTCGAAATTGCGGACATCTTCCATGATCTCATGGGTGCGGGTTTCCCGCAGCGTGAACTCATAGGACTCCGGCGAGAGTCGCTGGATCAGCTGTACAAAGGCATCGACAGCAAAAGCATAGTGCTGTGTGGAAATGGAGCACCGCTGCCGTGTCTGTCGGGTGGCACCGTAGTGCTGGTGGAGCAGGTCCGCCTGTTCTACCACCTGTCGGGCGTAGGAGAGAAACTCTCTGCCGTCCTCCGTGAGAGCGATTCCTCTGGCGGAACGGTGGAAAATGAGAATGCCGAATTCTTCTTCCAGCGTGCGGACAGCACTGGAAAGCGTCGGCTGTGCCACGTAAAGCTGCTTGGCAGTTTCACTGATAGAGCCGTGTTCCACAATGGCAATGACGTATTGCAGCTGTTGTAATGTCATGACCGGTTTCCTCAAATGGTTTCGATCATGCGGAGCACAATGTCTGCCACACGCTTGGCGGCAATTTTTTCGAACTGGTCGAAAGACATTGCTCCTTCATCGTCGGCGTTGTCCGAGATGCAGCGGACGCTGACGAACGGCACCTGATTCCGGTATGCACACTGTCCCACAGCTGCACTTTCCATATCCACCGCATAGGGTTCCAGCCGCTGCTGGATTTCAGCCTTGACAGCACTGTCTGTGACAAAGGCTTCGCCGGAAACAATACGTCCTACAAAAGACTTCACGCCAAACTCTGTGCAGGTCTTCACTGCCAGATCAATCAGAGCCTTGTCAGACGGATAGATGCCGCAGTAGGGCGGGTAGTCTTTCAGGAAGTGCAGGTCCAGATCATGGGGAAGAACCTCGCTGGAAACGACTACGTTGCAGACGTGGATCTGGTTGTTCATGCCGCCGGCGATACCGGCATTGATAACTGCTGCCGGCTGGAACGTGTCGATCAGTGCCTGCGTGCAGAGAGCAGCGTTGACCTTTGCGATGCCGCTGCAAACATGGACAATGCGGGTGTCGCCTACCTGATTGATGTAGTAGTCAAAGCCGGCTTTTTTCTGAATTTCCGAATCCGGCAGACCGTTGCGAATGTCTGCCAGTTCCGACGGCATAGCCCCGATGATTCCGATTGTTTTCAACATAAAAAATTCTCCTTGTTAATTGGTGTGAAATTGTGCCTGCATCTGAATCGGTTCTGCCCGATAGAATGCGGAGCTGACCAGTCCGTCCACGCCGGTGGCAGCATATTCGGTGACGTTTTCTTCTGTGAGGTTTCCGGCGGCAACTACGGTGCAGTGGGGATATGCTGCCTTTACCTGTTCCACTGCTGCTGCCAGTGCGTCCGGCTGCATCTGGAAAAACTGAATGGCATCTACGCCGACAGACAAACAGCGGAGAGCCGTTTCTGCGGAAGTGGTTTCCACAAAGACTTTCTTTTCACAGAAGTGGCTTTTCTGCTGGGGATACCGTTCCAGAAAAACGTCCAGACCGCCCATGCAGGCGATATGGGTTTCGTAGATCAGGACAGTTTCCGACAAGCCCATGCGGTGCGGAATCACGCCGCCGGCAACCACTGCCTTGGTGACCAGTGCTTTTGTACCGGGGAAATGTGCCCGTGCCGCAGTCAGGGAAATGGCAGGGGAAATTTCCTGTACCCGATTGAGCATGTTTCTGGCTTTGGTGGCAACGCCGGAACAGTGGGAAAGCAGGGACTGACAGATCTTCCACGCACGGTGTAGGTCACAGACGCTGCCCTCTGCGGTGAAGAACAACTCGCCGGCTCCGATCTGTGTGCCGGTGGGGAGGGAATAGGCGGTGGAAAGTCCCAGCTTGGAAAGAATGCGGGAAACCTCCTCGGTGCAGCAGAGCACGCAGGGTTCGCGGGTGTAGAAAGACAACGAGCCCGGCTCGTCCCCGATGTCCAGCCCCAGTGTGGTCAGATCCAGATACGGGGTATCCTGCTGGATCAGGGCATCCAGTTCGCTGTCCGGAATATAGATCAGATCGCTTCGCATAGTGATCGCTCCTTTATGATCGGCAGTGCCGCACAGAAATTGCATGTGCGGTGTTTCCCTAATATTATAGCATAAAAGCGACAGATTGTCCACTGATTTTCGTTTCTGTTTTTGGGCAGTTTGGTTTGTTTTCGAAACAGTTAATCCGGAAGGCATATCAGGCTTTTCGACAAATTTCACGGAGATGTATAAGAAAAGCTTTTTAGTTGACAAAATTTGTGGAAAGTGCTATAATGAGCATATTAGCATTGTGCCGTTTTTGGGCGGAATGTTGTGAAGGAAACACTGAATAAAGGTGGAAACGACCATGAAATATCGAAAACTCACAGACATCAATCAGGAAATGACAGCCTCCGAGAACGCCTTGCAGCAGGCAGATCAGGCATTTCTGGGCGAACTGCAAAAGGTGGCAGAATCGATCCGGCAGACTGCGGCAGAGCGTCCGGTGATCCTGCTGGCAGGTCCCTCTGGTTCGGGAAAGACCACTACGGCATTTTTGCTGGAACGGTTTCTGGATCGCTGGGGTGTGGAAACGCATACGATTTCCATGGACAATTTCTTTTCCACTATGACACCGCAGCAGCGGGAACTGTCCGCCAAGGGCAAGCTGGATCTGGAATCGCCGGCACGGGTAGATATTCCCTATCTGAATCAGCAGCTGCAAAAAATCATTGCCTGCGAACCCACATGGCTGCCGCGGTATGAATTTCCCACAACCACGCGGATCGATCAGGACTGGCAGCTGACGCGAAAGCCCAGCGAACTGTTGCTGCTGGAGGGAATCCACGCCCTGAATCCGGAAGTAATCACCATTCCGGAGGAAATGACCGTGCGGATTTACGTCAGTGTGCGGACGCGTGTGACCAACGGGGAAACTGTGCTGCACCCGTCACGTCTGCGACTGATGCGGCGAATGCTGCGGGATCGGAACTTCCGGCATCGCAGCGTAGCAGAAACTCTGTCCATGTTTGAACACGTGCAGGCAGGGGAGCACAAGTATATTGCCCCGTATAAGAAGCGGGCATTGTTTTCGGTAGATACGTTTTTACCTTATGAGCTGGGCATTTATAAGACCTTGCTGGACGGGGAACTGGAAGCAGAAATGCAGCACCCCCTTCTGCGGGAATTGCGGCAGATGTGGGACGACGTAGAACCGTTGCGGCTGGAACAGGTGCCGGCAGATTCACTGGTGCGGGAGTTCGCGGGGGATAGTGCGTTTCATTATTGAGGGGAATCGATTCGGGTGGAACTGGAAATTTTTGCGTAAGCGTAGCTTCTGAGTCTGCCGTGTCAAAACCGTCCGGCGGAATTCGCTCGTTGCACTTGCTGCCCGCCTGTGGCTTGCCAACGCCGGTGGTTGACCTTGCCTGTATCGGTAATGTTGATATTCAAGTGTTTTCTGGTGTAGGTAGGCGACTTTATTTCATACGGCGTTTGCAAGTTTATCTGTTTATCATCTTTCATGTACAACCGATTTCACAAGGAGTTACGCTTCTTTTTTTCTTTGCTGAAAAGAAAAAAGAAGCAAAAAAAGAAAAGAGTTCGCGTTCCACTTGTACTGTAAGATTCCAATATCACCCGAAGATATAACATTTTCGATCAACAAAACTCCCCCGGCGGGGCGAACAGGCGGCTGCCGCCGCCGTAACACTACC
>OHAE01000179.1_pt1 | contig 59068 bp, 52 predicted proteins | sample 1577061 | NCBI WGS metagenome assembly OHAE01 (sample SAMEA3541535, study PRJEB24748) | human gut metagenome | biome: human gut; feature: human-associated habitat; material: faeces | place: China | collected 2012
AGGTAAGCGAAAACCTACCGCTGTAAAGCGGAAAGGCGTTGTTTGCCGAGCCTACAGATAACCGTGCAGAAATTGGATAATGACCTCACGATGCTGGGCGACAAGCTGAGCAAATCATTCGGGAACGTGAAAATGGCAGGGATATGAAACGGGAAATAATCACAACGGACAGCTATGGTAGAATTACCATACCATCCGATACAGGTAATATATGGATGAATGAAATGGAGCTGGTAGAGCTGTTCGGGGTAATCGCCCCGACGCTCCGTGCCGCCATTCGTGCCGTGTACAAGTGTGGAGTTTTGAATCCTCTTGAAGCTGAAAAACGTATCAAGCTGCCCAACGGCTATTATGCGGACATGTATGCCTTGCCGATGGTGGTGGCACTCGCTTTTCGCATTGACACGTCAGGTGCCGCAACGGTTCGCAATGCACTGCTGGAAAGATTGTGCCGACGAAAAGAAAAACAAGTCCTGCTGGTGTCAGTGAATAACAGAATGCCGAATAAATGTTAGAATGAACTTTTTATGTTCAGTCATTTGATGATTAACGGTTTAATCTGACGTAGTGACGACAAGAAGTCATTGAATCCGTAAATCGGTACATCAGTCAATCTGTAATTATCTGCAACAACCAGTCCCCGAAGAAGTGCATATTCCACAACTTCGGGCTTTTTTATCTCCTTTTATCTGAAAGAGCCACCCGTTTATACTGCTTTTTCTTTTGGCATGACCTATTTTGCGCCGTTCTGCATAGATTTGCGTATCAAGATTTTACCGACACTTCCGTAGATTTGCAACCATGTTTAACCCGTTGCCGACAGAATGTAGGCAGCACTAAAACCTGTATCAAGAACATGAAGAAAAAAAGGAATCATTTGCGTAGGTACAATTCTCTACAAGATTGTGAATCGGGATTGTCATTATTCGCCGATAAGAGGAATAGGACGTTACTACACGGTAAACAAAATACAGCTGGAAAAATTCTGATATTTTGATGAGATGATGAAAGTATATATAAACATAAAGAGAAACAGCAACTTACGTCTTCATCAACCTTTCAACAAGAGAATCGGGCTGATGAAAAGAGAAAGAACACACCGCACTCTACATCACTTTTCTTTTGGCGAGCGATTTGATGAAACGATGATGAACATATATCATCTTGGTTATCAACTTATTATCCTGTCAACTCATCAATTCATCGGATTTTCATCCGCCAACAAGTCTGCGGGACAAACGGATGGAAGGAAATGCCACTATCCGCAAGCTGGTCGGTCGGACATCCGACCTGCCTGCTATCCGACCGCCGACAAGGGAAGGCGTATCATATCAATGAAAAGAAAAGGTCCGCCTATAGTGGTACTCTCACAGGCTTTTGAGAACAGAAAAGCCATAGCTCATTAGGGCATTTTCTTTACGCAGTGCAAGCACCGCTAAAAATGCCCCAATGAGCCAACGGGGTTACACCCCTCTGGACACCCCCGTTTGCCATGCGGCATGACCGCAGCAGACGGAAACCAACAAACCAAATTGTCAAACCTGAAAACAAAAAACAAGCATGGGATATATAAGCATTCAAATCAACAAAGCGAAAGGCTCGGCTGACACGGGCGCATCCGACCACATAGAACGTAAGACCATACCCAAGAACGCAGACCCTACACGTACACATCTCAACCGTGAACTGGTGGAGTTCCCTGATGGAGTGTCCGACCGTACCGAAGCGATAAGCCACCGTATCCGTACGGCAGGCATCAAACGTAAGATAACCCCCGACCAAGTGCGGGCAATCAGAATCGTGCTTTCGGGTACGCACGAGGATATGATGAAAATACAGGAAGAGGGCAAACTTGACGAATGGTGTGATGACAACTTACAATGGCTGCACCGTACCTTCGGCAAGGAAAATACAGTTTCGGCAGTCCTGCACATGGATGAGCACACACCGCACATTCATGCCACGGTCGTACCGATAGTAACAGGAAAGCGCAGGAAAGCCAATAAGGAACAGGAGGATGGTAAACGCTCGTACCGCAAGAAAGCCAATACCGTGCGTCTGTGTGCTGACGATGTATTGACACGTGAGAAGCTGGTAACATATCACGATAGTTATGCAAAAGCAATGGAGAAATATGGCTTGCAACGTGGTGTGCGTGGCTCGGAAGCACGGCATACGACAACCGCCCAATACTACCGTGATTTGAAACGACAGACGGGTGAACTTGAAGCCGATGTGCAACAGTTACAGACTGAGCAGCAACAGGCAGAGCAACAGCTTGACGAGGTAAGGCAGGAAGTCAAGTCGGAGAAACTTGAAGCTGCCAAGACGGAAGCGAAAGCCGCATTCGTGGCAAAGGTCGGTTCTATTTTCGGTGGTGGTAAACTGAAAGAGTTTGAACACAGGAATGAAGATTTGCAAAACCGCATAAAGGAACTTGAAGAAGAAGCCGTACAACGAGAGGTACAACATGCCAAGCAGATACAGGAAATAAAAAATGATTACGAACAGCAGCACCGAAAGCTGTCGGAATTTACGGATTTTGTCAAACGCTACTTCCCTTATGTGGAAAAGCTGATGCCTACTATCAAGTTTTTGCGTGAAACTCTGAATTTTAGCGATGGGCTAATCAAAAAGCTGTGTATGTTTAAGGATGTCACCATTAAAGGTAAACTCTATTCTTCTGAATTCCGACAGCTCTTTAAGACTGATGGTTCGATTTGTTCACTTAAAGAAACTTCGGATGGAAAATTTGACCTCAAAATAGACGGCGTTTCACATGTAAGTTGGTTCAGACGCAAGAAAGACGAGTTTATGGAAGCATTGGGATTACCGAAACAGAAACAACAGAGTAAAAAACTATAATTCAGGAAAAGCCTTAATAATCATATTTATTAGGCAGATTATTATGACTTTATATTACTTTTGTACAAAAAAGATTGATTTTACTTAGAGATATTTATATTTTGTCCACTTTAAACATAAAAGAAATAACATGAACTATCTTATTGGGAAACAAAAAATATATGAAAGTGCTTTCTATCCTTACGGTGATGGTATAATTACTCTTCCTCATCGTATAAGAGCATATATAGATTCAAGTTCTGATGAGTTCAGTCACTTGACTATAGAAAATAAATTATGTGATTTAGGTTTTGCTGTAACAAGAGGTATAAATTTATATACAGAAATTAAGAAGGATATAAGTGAACATGCAAAAGATGTTCAATATCGGAGTTATGAAAATAATACAAAAAGTTCGTTGTTTTCTTATATAGATTATTTGAGAGAAACGGAAACTCTTTTAACGGAAACCCTTTTAGAGCAGAAAGATATTGATTTAATGCAGCTTGTAGATTTATTGGTTGAAGAAATTTTACTTCGTTATAACGAATATCCGGATGTAAATTCTAACGAATATACTATAATCTTTAGAAGTATTCCATTAGATTATACTGCAATAATAAATCGTTTTAATATAAAGTCCTCAGAAGGAAAACAATTATGTTATAATTATTTGTTGACATCCCAAGAATCAATAAGTAAGGCTGTTATCAACAAGGACTATGTTCTATATCTAAATCGTTGGAAAGAATTGTTACCCAAGTTATCTGGGTATGACCTTTATTTTGCGGATGATTTGGTGTTCCCTGGTGATGAAGAATACGTGTATGCGTATAATGAAAAACAAAAAAACAACCCCGCTAGACAGTTAGTTTTATGTGTTCCTCCTGAGCCATGGAGCGGAAATATCCTCAATTCTAAACTTGTAATCCTTTCTTTAAATCCTGGATATGTAGAGCATCTGAATAAGAATCTGGCAAATATGTTCAAACCTCAGATGGCTGAAGAAATCATGGAGGACAAAAGAAAGGTTTTGTCAATGGAAGGAACTAAATTTGACTATTACGAGCCAACAAGAATATTGGGTGACTATTATTGGAGAAAGAAAATTCTTCCTATAGGAATAGCCGTATATGGAGAGCAGGAAAAGGAAAATATTTTCAATCAAGTTTCCTTATGTCAGTATTTTGCTTACACTTCTCTGGTATCTCCAACTATTAAGAATTTATTTCCATCTCAGAAATTTACAAAAATGGTATTGCTCTATTTGGCAACCTCTGTAAAAGAAGTAAAGTTTCTCGTGATGAGGCACGAAGCCCAATGGAAAACATTAATGGGAGAAGGTTTGTGGAATTATTTATATAATAACAATAGACTACTGGTTAGTAAAAATTATGCTAATCAATCCCTTACGGAGAAGAATATCGGCATCGAAAATTATAGGATTATTGTTGAACACTTAAGGAATAATTAAATGAATCACTTAAAAAGATTACAAGATGCTCTTGAACAGTTTGCACCAGCTAATACAGTTAGTGAACTTACAAAGCAATTTGAGGACATTGCCCAAATTGTATTTAATGGACGTTTTGTTGTAAATGGAGAATACGAAATAAAACCAATCAGTATTGAATTCTATTTTCATGATGAAGAGAACAAAAGCATAATCGAACCCCAAATGTACCATGTGGGAGAATATCCTTATTTCCCGATAGGAGCTATTTTTCCAAACAGATCCGGTGTTGATATGACTTTTGAACGTGAAGGCAAATACCGTGCGTCATTCCTTGTTCGGGGATACACTTATAAATCTTTAGTCGATGATAAAGAAGAAGATTTCACAAACAAGGCTTCAAAAAAACTGAAAGAGGGAGAAATAGATAAATTCAAACCACAATATTTATGGGAAGATTTATTTGGTAACGCCTCAATTTTTGGGAAAGGGTTGTCTATTGTCTGGATGGATAATGAAGATTTTAATAAAGTTCGTATTATGTCTTCTGCCAGAATAAATATAAAGAGAATAGAAGGGGAAGCAACTGACCGTATGTGGCGTTTTACTAATCTTGATGCAGATCAGCGATGAAAATCTTAAAATCAACTATGGATTATGTGTTTTTTTCGGAGAATCTAAAGAGATATTATCCGAAAGTGTACAATGAATTGACTGAAATATTGTCAAAGCATGATGTGCATTACGGCGTATTGAAAGGAACAGCCGATTATTGGTGTAGAGATTATATGCCAGTACAAGTAGATAGTAATTCTTTTGTTCAGTTTAAATATCATCCTGACTATCTGGAAGGACTTCGCGATTATGAAACTTCAACAGAAACTTCTATAGAACTGGCTAAAACGTTACTGCCAAATTCTTCAATTTGTGTTTCTCCCATTGTAGCAGACGGTGGCAACTTTACCTTTGGAAGCATAAAAAAAGGTAGAGGATACACCTCTGTTGTTATAATGACGGAGAAAATATTTATTGAGAACCCTGATATGGATAGAAAATATCTTGTTTCTCTAATGGAAAAGTTATTTCCAAATCATAAGTTCTTATTTTTGCCTTGGGATAGAAGTGACGTTTGTGGTCATACAGATGGAATTTTACATGCTGTTGGCAGTAATAAAGTATTGGTGAATCTGAAAGTTTATCCTGATGATATTGCCGCTAAGATGAGAAGTCAATTAGAATCATACTTTAAAGTCATCGATTTAGAGTTAAGTGATTATCATAATATGAGTTGGGCTTATATAAATATGATTCATACTAAAAATGTAATAATTGTCCCAGGTGTAGGACGTTCTACAGATGAAGAAGCTTTGAAACATATAAAAAAACTGTTTCCAGAGTATGATGGTAGAATTTATCAGGTGCAGATGCAATCTATAGTTAAAAGAGGGGGAGGAGCTTTAAATTGCCTTTCATGGTCTTTTACTATATAAGCAAACTGAAATAATGCGCTAAAATAAGTTTCTCATATCTCTATTTTTTTTCTAAATTTGCAAAAGGAAAAGAGTTACTTGAAAAGCAATATAACGCAGATCACAGCAATTTGAACGGTTGCCAAATCGAGTACCCAAAAAGCAAGATTGTGACAAACAACGTAACTCTCTGAATCACACGTGTAAACTTCCATTTTCTTCTTATCGTTGCCAAGTGGCAAAAAAGCAAAATGCAGCGGATATATGCAGACTTTCCGTTACGAATGCATTACCCGTTTATGATGCAAGATACCCATTCAAAATCCTTTCAGCAAGGCTGTAGAACAACGGTTTAGCCGGATTTTGAAGGTCGTATTTTCATAATGGGCTAAATATAGTTGTCCAACGGATTTTCTTGCACTCATCCGCACCATTCTGCAAACGGATGATTAGCTCTATTGACTGTAATTTTGTGGACACAAAAATAGAGCTGTTTATGGAAGAATTAAAAGTAACATTCTACCTCAAAAGAAATGAGGAAAGAGCCGACGGTACAATGCCTATATTGGGCAGAATACGTATCGGCAAATCAATGGTACAGTTCAGTGCCAAAGTGTACGCGATACCCTCCACTTGGGATGTCAATTCCGGCAGGGCCGTAGGGAAAAGCAAGGCATCCGTTGCCGTCAACAAGGAGCTTGACAGAATGTCGGTGGACATACGTTCCGCCTACAAGTCTTTGCTCGCTAAAAAGGAGAATATCACTGCGGAAGAAGTGAAAAATACCTTTCAAGGCATCGCATCGGAGCAGGAAACGCTCGTTACATATTGTGAAAAGTGCAACGAGGATTTTTTGCGTAAAGTTGGCATAAACCGCGCCATTGGAACTTACAAGCGTTACAGGGTGGCACTAAAGCATCTGAAAAATTTTCTTAGAGAGAAATATAGCGTCAGGGATATTCCGTTTCAAGCCCTCAATCCCTCATTCGTGTCCTCGTATGACCTATATCTTCGTGCCGACCTAAATATGTGCAAGTCAACGGTCGTGAACATCATGGGGCGACTGCACAAAATTGTGAAATCCGCCATTGACCGTGGCTATCTTAAACAAGACCCGTTTATCGGCTATACTTACGACTATGCCCCTATCATACCCAAATTTCTTTCCGAGGATGAACTGGAGTTAATGATGAACACCCATTTACCCCAGCCCAACCTAAACCTTGTGCGTGACGTGTTCCTCTTTTCTGTGTTCACCGGCATCGCATTCGGCGACCTGCGTTCTTTGACTGAGAAGAATCTTGTACAGGCGGAGGACGGTACATGGTGGATACACAGTGCACGGAAGAAAACAGGCACTCCTTTCCATGTTCCCTTGCTGGAATTGCCACTTGAACTTATCAACAAATATAAAGGAATAGCTCTGGAAGGAAAGCTATTCCCCATGTTAAGTTGCAGCAAGACCAACATCAACCTGAAAAAGATTGCGGCGATATGTGGTATTAATCGGCGGGTCACTTTCCATCAGGCCCGCCATACATACGCCTCGTTAATCACTCTTTCACAAGGAGTTCCGCTTGATACGGTACGTGAGCTGATGGGACACCGTGATTGGCGGGCAACGCGAATATATGCGCATCTCACCCACGAAAAAGTCAGCGAGGACATGGGAAAGCTGCAAAAACGTATTGAAGGCAAGTTTGCCCTGCCCGATAATCCAGTAAATAAAAACAGACAAAAACAATGATGCCATGATGAAAGGAAGAAGCACCACCTATAACACTTTTGCCGTACTGTTCTATATCAACCGCCAAAAGATAAAAAAGAACGGCATGTGTTCTCTTATGGGCAGGATTTCCATCAATACGGAAGTTGCACAATTTTCCACAAAAATGGAGATACAACCCGAACTGTGGGATGCCAAGGCATACCGTCTGACAGGCAAAAGCCGCATCGCAAAGGAAACCAACATCAAAATAGACAAGTTGGAAGCGGACATACGCCGATATTACAGGGAAATACTTGAAGAACAAGGTTATATTACCGCCGAACTTGTCAAAAACGCAATAAACGGTATCGGTCAACATAAGCGGAAACTATTGGAACTCTACCGTGAATACATGGAAGACTATGCTAAGCGCGTGGGAGTGAACCGTGCGCCCGGTACTTTGAAAAATCACCGGAAGTCATACAAACACCTGCAACAGTTTGTCAACGAACACTATGGCATGGATGATATTTCCTTAAAGCAATTGGACTATTCGTTCATTGAAAAGTATGACAACTACCTTCGGATAGACAAGAAATTTGCTACTATAACCATAGAAAACCTCATCGTTATGCTGAAAACGATGACGAGAGTGGCAATGTCGCAAGGTACAATCCAATGCAACCCGTTTGCACGGTTTATTCCGGAAAAGGCACAGCGGCAACATCGTCATCTTACGATGGACGAATTGGAAAAGCTGATGGCCGTACCAATAAAAGAAAAATTCACATGCTTTGTCCGCGACCTTTTTGTGTTCAGCACGTTCACTGGCATCGCATATGCGGATATGTGCAATTTAGCCGAGAAAAATCTGAATACAGACAGTAATGGAAATCTCTGGATTAAATTCAAACGTCAAAAGACCAAAAGCGAGTGTGTGATACAAGTCCTTGACATACCGAAAATGATAATAGAGAAATACAGACAGGAGCGTAAGAGTGATAAAATTTTCAATATGCCAAGCAGTACCGCATTGACATACAATATGCGGAAAATCGCCCAACTCTGCGGCATAGAACGTCGGCTTACCTACCATATGGCAAGGCATAATTTCGGAACCCTGATTACTCTCTCTCAGGGAGTTCCGTTGGAAACCGTATGTCAGATGATGGGACACAAGAATATGAGCACCACACAAATCTATGCCCGCCTGACGCATCAGAAAGTGGATGAGGACATGAAGAAGCTGACCAGACGCATCGGAATCAAATTCCGTATGCCCGAATGGAACAAGGATAAGGAAAACATCAAAAACATACATTATGGACAGGGGAATCATTACAATCAGTGAGAACGGGGCGGTCGCTATGCCGACCGCTCCCGTATGGATGACGCAGCAGGAAATATGCGATGCGTTCAATGTGTTCGGATGCTACGTCCGTAAGGCTGTACACGCTATCTATAAGAACAATGAGTTGTTGGAAAGCGACACCATGCGCTACATCAGGCAGGACAACGGGATAAGCTACGATGTGTACAGCCTTGAAATGGTAATAGCCATAGCCTTCAGACTGAGGACTAAGGAGTGCATGGCTTTCCGGCGGTTCATCATGGACAAACTCTGTTCAGGCAATAGAGGGAATCCGGTCCATTTGTTCTTTTCGCTATCCGACACCCATTCGCGATGCACGTGTTAGAATAAAGTAATCGAAATGACCATTTTATAAAGAGCAAGCCGATGGCGGCAGGATAACTGCCCGGCCATCGGCTTGCTCTGTTTTTGTACGTATCAAATCATGTTTCCAAGCGGTGGGCGTTCCGATACCCGCTCATCACCATCCTTTCAATGTCGGATTCCTTGTACAGGATTTTGCCGCCCAACTGATAGTAGGCAATCATTCCATTGTTGCGGTAGTCCTGCAAGGTACGGCGGCTTACTTTGAGCCATGCCGAAACTTCTTTGTCCGTCAGAAACTGTTCGTTACTTGGCAAAGCTTTGCAGCTTGCACCAACTCTTTCGATGCCTTCAAGCAGGGCATCCAGCTTTCCGATGAAGCCGACTTCTAATTCCTTGTCGGCAAGAATCAACTCGTTCATAATTTGCAGTATTTACAGTGGATTTAGTGGTGTTTTTATCTTCAGGTCAAATAGTCCGTCCTCGCCAAGCGGCATCCTTGCGCCTGTCCTCCACAAGTCGGACAATGCGCTGCACATCCTCCGGTTTGTAGAAAATCTTGTGCCCGATTTGCGAGTAAGCCAGCGTCCCGTTGTCGCGGAGCGTCTGCAAGGTGCGCGGACTGATGCGCAACTGCTGGCAGACTTCCTGGTTGTCCATCCAACGGCTGAGCTTCCCTTTTTCGCGCTTGCCGATGATTTCATTCACCCGGTCGGACAGGAGATTGAGCTTGCCGACCATTTCCTCGTACTTTCTTTTTGAAATGATTACTACTTCCATATTCATTATATTTACTGTTTGTTCTTCTTTTTGCCTGCAAAGTAAAGCCGTTGCCTGTATAAAACAATGGTTTTATCATGAGGCGGCAGCTTGTGGCAGCAAGTGGCAGGGAGTGGCGTTACCCACTGCCCCATAACGGCTGTTCCAAGCGTCCGTGATGCAAAGGAAAGCGAAACCCGGCATAATCCAATCACTTCACATTTGCGTGGCAGCATTTGGCGTTGGTCTGGCAGCCTCTGGCGTTTTTCAGCTTCCAAAACCCGTCTTAATGAATTTTTCTTGTGAGCCTTATTGACAACCTCCTTATCTATGCCCAATCCGGAGAATTTAAGCCCTTAAATCTTAGGACGGACATTCTCGACACAATGGCAAATTGGTGCAGCAAAAACCGTCCGGACGATGTGTAAAGTGCAAAACCATACATTGTTGCCACAACCTACCCATTCGTTTGACTGCCTGCCATACAGACATTTCCTTTGCAACCGATAATCGGTCAAATGTGCGCACATCGGCCAACATTGTTAAACATTTAATTCAAACAAGTATGAAGAAAGATTTAAGCAGCCAAAGCATGGATGCAGTATTACAGGATTTTTTAGGCAATAAGCCAAGTATGGGAACCTTGAATCTGGAACCCTCGCCTGCCGACACACAGGAACAGCAGGAAAAGGCAGCCGAAACCGTGTCGGAACAGGCGGATGAAACTTCGCAGGTGGTACGCCGCATCAGCGGCAAGCAACGTCGGGCATCGTTGGAGGAATACAAGGATTCTTTCCTCTCCATTCCGTTCATCGAAGACCGCAAGCCCGTGTTCCTCAGCCGCAGCACACGCGACGCGCTCGACCGCATCGTCCGCATGTTCGGGGAACGCAGGATGAGCGTATCGGGACTGGTGGAGAACATCGCCCGGCAGCATCTTGCCACCTACGGTGAGGACATCGAGGCTTGGCGTAAACTCTGAAATTAAAGAGTTGATTGACGGGATGTAGTTCGGTGTTACTCTGAACCTGTCCAACGGAGTTTTGAGGGGAGCAAGTTTGTGTTTCGGGCATACCGAAACCGCCTGCTCCCACTCATGAACTCCGTGGAGAGCTGCATCCCGTTGGTCTAATGGGTATCTGTATTATAAACAATAACAAACGTATGGAGCATAAGCAAAAAACAGTAAGAAGAAACAAGGGAGGTCGCCCCAAGAAGGGAGCGGCAGATAAGCTGAAATACCGCCTCACGGTGAAGATGGCTACATCGGACTACTACACACTGAAAGGCAAGGCACGGAGTGCGGGCATATCCGCCGGGGAGTTCCTGCGCCGTTGCATGAGGGACGGGCAGGTGAAGGAACGGCTCACGCCGGAACATACTGGTTACGTCCGCCAACTCTGCGGCATGGCGAACAACCTGAACCAGCTTGCGCACAAGGCGAACGCCGCTGGCTTCGTCACGGTAGGGATGGAGTGCCGTGTGCTCGTGGCACGCATCGAGGAATTGCTGAATTTAATCCTCTTATGACAACCGGATATGATAGCTAAAATTGTCAAAGGAAGCAGTTTCAGGGGTGTGGTAAACTACATTCTTGACAAGGGAAAGGACGCTAAAATCCTTTTCTGTGACGGTCTGTTTGCCGAGGACAGGGACACGATAGCCATGAGCTTCGAGGCACAATCAAAGATGAATCCAAAGGTTACGAAGCCTGTCGGACACATCTCGTTGGCTTTCCATAAGGAAGATGAACACCGCCTGACCGACCGCACAATGGCTGGAATAGCGTTGGAATACCTGAAGGAAATGGGGATAACCGACACGCAGGTTCTCATCGTGCGCCACTTCGACAAGGAGCATCCGCACGTGCATATAGCGTTCAACCGAATCGCCAATAATGACAGGACAATCAGCGACCGCAACGAGCGGATACGCAGCGCACGCATCTGTAAGGAACTGACGAAGAAATATAGCCTGTACTTCGCCAGCGGCAAGGAACAGGTTAAGCAACACCGTCTGAAAGAGCCGGACAAGACCAAGTACGGGCTTTACTCCATCCTTAAATCGGAGGTTTCAAGGTGTGGAAACTGGAACATTCTTGCCGCTAATCTGAAGAAACAAGGAGTGGATATGCGGTTCAAGTACAAGGGCAAGTCGGACGAGGTACAGGGTGTAGTTTTCACCATGAACGGCTATTCGTTCAGCGGTTCCAAGATTGACAGGCGGTTCAGCTTTTCCAAGATTGACGCAGCATTGGAACGTAATAGGCGCACAGAGCGAATGAATATGCAACCGCCCTCGCGTCATGAAGAACTACCCACGTTTCAACCTGAATCAAGGGGCAACGATGATTTGTACAACGGCTCGATTGGTCTTTTCATGCCGGACAACGCGGACGGACAGGCTGAGGAAAACCGTTTCGAGGAAGAATTAAAACGCAGGAACAAGAAAAAGAAACAACGTAAAATAAGATTTTAAACATGGATAATAATGAAGTTTACTCGCTCTTTGAGGACATCAAGAATGACCTCAAGAGCATCAACGGAAAGTTGGAGAACGCTCCAAAAGTAACCAACAATCAATCTGGCGGACAGCCTACGGCGGTGGACTTGACACCCATAAAGGAGCTGTTTGACAGTTCCGCAAGGGAGCATCAGGCACAGACAAAAGCCATGCTGACCAAATTCGCTGAAGCGGAGGTTTACGCATCGAATAGGATTCTACACCTGTTACGGAATTTGAAAGAGTCGTTTGCCCTAAGTTCGGAAGAACGAGATACCGAGCCACAGGAGCATATCCATCGTCATTGCTTCGACATCCGGTCGAGCAAGGTATTCTCTCTTTTGGTCGGCATGGGGGTCATGTGTAGCCTTTCCATCTGGGGCAACATCGAGCTTTGGAAATCCAAGCGTCAGTATGCGGACGATGCGTTGAAGTTCCGTGTCATCCGCTCGTGGGGAGGTTGCAATGCAAACAACATCCTTTGGCTGAATGACGTGTTCGACATCCACCGCGATGAGGAAGCCATCGAATGGATACGTCAGGAAGCTGACGGCTACGACAAAGGGTTAAAGACCTTATCGGACAGTCTAATGCAGGAGAAATTGAAAGTAACACAAATGACGAATAACAATAACAAAAAGTAACGTGAATGGCATCGGTAAAAGTGAAATTCCGTCCTTCTTCCGTAAACGGCAAGGAGGGCAGCATCTATTATCAGGTAATACACAACCGCGCAGTCCGCCAAATCAAGACGGATTGCCGGGTATTTGAAAGCGAATGGAACGGTAAAACATCGGCAGTTGCCGTTCCTGTTCTGGCAAGCATCGAACGGAAAAACTACCTTCAATCGGTCGCAAGCCGGATAGAATGGGATGTAAAACGCCTGACGGCAATCATCTCATTGCTTGAAAAAGGGAACAAAGGTTACACGGTGGATGACATCCTCGTGAAATTCAACAGGCAAGCAGACGGACAATCCCTGTTCCCTTTCATGCAGGGCATAATTGACCAATTAAGGCGGCTGAACAGAATCCGCACGTCGGAAACCTACGCCGCCACACTCGCCAGCTTCATGAAGTTCCGTAATGGTCAGGACATTCTTTTGGTCGAGATAGACGGCGACACGATGATGCTCTATGAGGCATGGCTGAAAGCCAACGGCAACTGCCCCAATACCACTTCGTTCTATATGCGCATACTCCGTGCCGTCTATAACCGTGCCGTGGAAAAGGGACTGACGGAACAGAGGCATCCTTTCAAGCACGTTTACACTGGAATAGACAAGACCGTGAAACGTGCCGTTCCGTTGAAAGCCGTCAAGCGCATCAAGGTACTTGACCTGACGCTGAAACCGCATCTGGACTATGCGAGGGACATGTTCCTCTTTTCGTTTTACACTCGTGGAATGTCGTTCATTGACATGGCTTATTTGAAAAAATCGGACTTGAAGAACGGCATCCTGACATACCGCAGGAGAAAGACAGGACAACAACTTACCATTAAGTGGGAGAAGTGCATGGAGGAAATCGTGAACAAATATAAAGGTCGTTCCGCTACGCAATACTTGTTGCCCATAATCACTAATCCGTTTGCCAATGAACGGGTACAATACATGAACGCCCTCAGCCGTGTGAACGTGACCCTGAAAGAAGTCGCACGTTTGGTGGACTTGCAGATTCCGTTGACCATGTATTGTGCGAGGCACGGATGGGCAAGCGTCGCCAAGAGCAAAAATATACCGCTTTCGGTCATCAGCGATGGCATGGGGCATGACTCTGAGGAAACCACGCGCATTTATCTCGCATCGCTTGACACGAGCGTTGTGGACAGGGCGAACAGCCTTATCCTGAAAGATTTGTAATTGGAAATACAATCAGAAAATTGTTTTGCAAAAATCGGAATCTCTTGATAAGAGTTATAGTTATATCGCAAAGGTACGCAAAATATTGCAGATTTTGTGAAAAGTTCTCATTTATAATGGGATAAAAGATGAAAATTGTACGGATTTGTTTGGCAAATCCACTTTTCTTGTTTGCTAACATCCTGATTCATAGGATTTATATCCTTGACGTATATCTCTTATCAAGAGATGAATTTCAAGGACATACTGCATAAATTCCGTACCGAATCATTCACCGAAAGGGAAAAAGGTACAAAGTTCGAGCGTCTGATGCGCTCATGGCTGTTGACAGACCCACGCTATAACGAGCTTGAAAAGGTGTGGCTGTGGGAGGATTTTCCGGGGCGCAAGGACTTCGGAGGCACGGACACGGGAATAGACCTCGTGGCCAAGACCGAGATGGGCGACTATTGGGCTATCCAGTGCAAGTGCTATGCGGAGGGTGCCGTAATCGACAAGCCCGCCGTGGATTCATTCCTCGCCACCTCCAGCCGCACGTTCACCAACGAAGTCACTTTCCAGACCACCCGTTTTGCCAAACGGATATGGATTTCCACCACCAACCATTGGGGAAGCAACGCCGAGGAAGCCATCCGCCACCAAGACCCGCCTTTCTCACGGGTTGGGCTGATTGACCTGAACTCTTCCTGTGTGGACTGGCAAAAACTGATGGACGGACTTACGGGAACTTCCGCACTAGTAGAGGGCAAGAAACCGCGCAAGCACCAGTTGGACGCCATATCCAAGGCATACACGCACTATATTATTGACGGCAACGACCGTGGCAAACTCATCATGGCCTGCGGAACGGGAAAGACCTACACCTCGCTGCTCATCACCGAACAGTTGTTGGGCAACAAAGGACTGGTGCTGTTCATGGTTCCATCCATCGCCCTGTTGGGGCAGTCGCTCAACGCATGGTCGGCGGACGCGAAGAAGCCTATCAAGGCCGTCTGCATCTGTTCTGATTCCAAGGCTTCGCGAAAGATTCAGAATAAATACGATGATATGGATGACAGTGTGGTTGACCTTGCAGTACCAGCGTCCACCAGTCCGCAGTCCATCGCATCACAGTTGAAGAAATACCGAAACCATGACGGACTGGTAGTCGTATTCTCCACCTACCAGTCCATTGATGCCGTTTCAGCGGCACAACAGGAGATACTTTCCGAAACAAACGGCGGATATGGTGTGTTCGACTTCATCATCTGTGACGAAGCCCACCGCACTACAGGCGTGAAGCTGTCGGACAAGGACGAGAGCAACTTCACCAAGATACACTCCGATGACAACGTACAAGGCAGAAAACGGCTTTACATGACCGCCACGCCACGGCTATATGGTGAATCGGCCAAGATAAAGGCATCGGAAAAAGACTGTATCCTCTGTTCGATGGACGACAAGGCTCTGTATGGGGAGGAGTTCTACCGCGTGAATTTCTCCTACGCCGTACAGAACGGACTGCTGACCGACTACAAGGTGCTTGTCCTTACCGTTGGTGAGGATGATGTGCCGGAAAATATCAGGCGCGATGTCACCGACACGACCACGGAACTGAATTTTGACGACACGTCCAAGCTCATCGGCGTAATCAACGGACTGTCAAAGATGATACAGGGTGATGACCACCGCACATGGGATGCTGACCCGCACATGATGCGCCGTGCCGTGGCGTTCTGTTCATCCATTGACAGGAGCGCAAGCAGAGTGGGTATCGCATCCAAATATGTGGCTTCCATGCTGCCGCAAATATCGGAAAAGTACGACGAGAATCTGGATTCGGAGAGCCTTTCGCATACCGTTTCGATAGCCACAAAGCACATAGACGGCTCAATGAACTCGCAGGAGCGCAACGGAATCCTGCAATGGCTGGCGGACGAGCCGGACAACGACCGAGAGTGCCGGGTTGTGACCAACGTGCGCTGTCTGTCCGAGGGAGTGGACGTGCCATCGCTCGATGCCGTGCTGTTCCTTTCCGCCCGTAACTCGCAGGTGGACGTGGTACAATCGGTAGGCCGCGTGATGCGCACTTTCCACAAGGGGATGCCCGACGAGAAGAAGTACGGCTACATCATCATCCCGATTGTCGTGCCGTCCGATGTTTCTGCGGAGGAAGCACTCGACAACAGCAAGACCTTCGATGTGGTTTGGGAAATCCTGAACGCGCTACGCTCCCACGACGACCGTTTCAATGCGATGGTGAACAAGATTGCGCTCAACAAGCAGAAACCCAACAAGCAGTCCTATACACCGTCCGTCACCATCGGCAGGCCGGGGTTGGGCTTTCAGGAGGGAGAGGAAGAAGCGCGGCAGATGGAGAACGCGGAAATCGCCCGGCAGTTGGAACTTCGTTTCGGCGAATTGCAGGACGGAATGTATGCCAAGCTCGTGGAGAAGTGCGGCGACCGCCTCTATTGGGAGAACTGGGCAAAGGAAATCGGACTTATCGCGCACAAGTTCATCGAGCGCATATCCAAGCTCATTCAGTCCGGCGTACACAAAAAGGCGTTCAACGAATACCTCAAGGGATTGCAGCGAGACCTTAACCCGTCCGTGGATGCGGCACAGGCCATCGAGATGCTGGCGCAGCACATCATCACCCGTCCGGTGTTCGATGCGCTGTTTGCCGACTACCAGTTCGTGAACAACAACGCCGTGAGCCGTTCCATGCAGCGCATGATAGACCTCTTGCAAGAGCAGGCTTTCGAGAAAGATACCGAAGTGCTGGAAAAATTCTATCAGTCGGTGAGGACAAATGTCGGCGGTATAGACAATCTGGAGGGCAAGCAGACCATCATCAAGAACCTCTACGAAAAGTTCTTCAAAGGCGCGTTTCCGCTCACCGTGGAAAAATTAGGCATCGTCTATACGCCCGTGGAGTGCGTGGACTTCATCATCCATTCTGTAAACGACATACTCAAAGTAGAGTTCAACACTTCGCTGACCGAACAGAATGTGCATATCCTCGACCCGTTTGTGGGCACTGGCACGTTCATCACGCGGTTGTTGCAGTCAGGGCTAATCCGACCGGAGGACATGGAACGCAAGTACCTGAATGAAATCCATTGCAATGAAATCGTGCTGCTTGCCTATTATATCGCCGATGTGAACATCGAATCGGTGTTCCACGATATTACCAGTCGGAAAACATATCTGCCGTACAGCGGCATCTGCCTGACGGACACTTTCCAACTGGCGGAGAAGAAGCACAACGAGCTTTTCACGGAATTCTTCCAAGACAATTCCAAACGTGTGAAGAAGCAGATGTCCACCCATGTAAGGGTCATCGTGGGTAATCCACCGTATTCCATCGGGCAGAAATCGGCTAATGACAATGCACAGAATTTGTCGTACCCTGCATTGGATGAGCGGATTCTAAAAACTTATAGGAAAGAAAGTAACAATACGTCAGCTCTTGCTGTTGCAGCTCTACGAGATTCTTATATAAAGGCATTTCGCTGGGCTTCTGACCGTATTCCCAAAGATGAAGGTGGCATTGTCGCATTTATCAGTAATGGTGCGTGGATTGACGGTAATGCTCAAGATGGTATGCGAAGATGCTTTGAAGAAGAATTTACCTCCATTTATGTGCTGAATCTTCGTGGTAATCAACGTACTTCAGGTGAATTGTCACGCAAAGAGGGAGGTAAAATCTTTGGTAGCGGTTCTCGTACTCCTATAGCCATCACTTTCCTCGTCAAGAATCCGGCAAAGAAAGGACAGAAGGCTGTTATCCACTACCACGACATAGGCGATTACCTTACTCGTGAACAGAAACTCAAAATAGTAAAAGAGTTCCGCTCTATTTCTTCACGGAAGTTGGATTGGCAATTTATTACGCCTAATGATAAGGCAGATTGGATAAATCAACGGGATGGAGTATTTGATAGCCTTATACCATTGTTCCCAAACAAGAAATTCAATCAACAAGCTCAATCTGTATTTTCTACCTACTATTTAGGAATATGCACGAATCGCGATGCTTGGGCTTTCAATTTTTCACTTAATGCACTGAATGACAACGTATCACGAATGATGAGGAATTATAATACGGAAATTAGCAGATACGCAAATGAAAAGCCTGCATATCCTATTAGTGAATTTATAAATATGGACGCAACTCGCATTAGTTGGACTGCTATCCTAAGAAATAGAGCTAAAAAAGGTTTTATATTTCCTGATAAAATATCTTATGAGTGTGACAGAATAGCGTGTTACAGACCATTTGTTAAGTCGAATCTCTATTTTGATAAATACTTTAATGAGAACATCGGTCTATCGCCATATATATTTCCAAATGCACAAGTAGCAAATAAAGCTATTGTTGTATCTGGGGTAGCTGCTAATAAAGGATTTTCATCTTTAATACTCGAACATTTATCACCGCTTGATACGGTTGAAAAGGGACAAGGTTTCCCCTTATATTGGTACGAAGAAAACAAAAATCCACAGGCTTCACTTTTCGATGATACAGAAACAAACCGTTATATCCGCCGTGACGGAATCACCGACTGGATATTGAAAGAAGTCCGCAACCGTTTCGGAGGCTCACGAGCCATCACCAAAGAACACATCTTCTACTATGTGTATGGATTGCTTCACTCCAATCAATACCGTGAGCGTTTTGCCGATGACTTGAAAAAATCATTGCCACGCATCCCCATTGTAGATAATGTGCAGGACTTCATGGCTTTTTATAAAGCCGGAAAGGAACTTGCTGACATACACTTGAACTATGAGCAAGGCATCAACGTGCAAACAGCAGGACATGACGGCGATTATACATTTTTCGCAGAAATGCCCATGTTGGCACATCGTTTCTTTGGCGTAAAGGTTATTGGCGACATCGACATTTGGCAGAGCGAATGGGCGAATGATACCTACCAGCACTTCGCCGTAGAAAAGATGAAATTTGCCAAAGTCCGTGACGAAAACGGAAAACTCATTTCCGATAAGACACGCATCATCTACAACGGTCATATCACCATAGAGAACATACCACTCAAAGCATACGAGTACATTGTTAATGGCAAGTCCGCCATCGAGTGGATAATGGAACGCTATACCGTCACCATTGACAAAGCCTCCCAAATCAAGAACGACCCCAACGATTGGTCAAAGGAACATGAGCAACCTCGTTATATCCTTGACCTCCTGCTGTCAGTCATTATCCTCTCATGTCGGACGGTGGATATAGTAAACTCTTTACCGATATTTCGTGTTTAACATTGTATAAAGCAAGCTGCGCAGGAATTGAACTGCACAACTTGCTTATTTTGCTAAATTTACTTTTGAGAAGGTAATATGTTTTTTATGCTTAAAGTATCAGAAGACTGAATATTTATGGCATTGGGCCACGCCGTCTTACTGTTGATAATGGCTTGTTCTATTGCCTTTAATTGAGCATTGTCTATTTCTGTAGGAGGTGTACATCGGTTTACTAAGAAAGGCATTGTGGCAGATGTAATTAATGCAATTGCTGCAATCACTAAAGAGTAATTTGTTTTACTAATTTGTTTCTCGTGTTGGTCAGCACTTACTTTCATCTGAGCCTGGTGATGTCGCTCGCTTTCTTCGATTTGTTTTTCGAAATTTCTTTGTTCTATTGATTTGTAATTGTTTGCCACAAAATCCTCAAGTAATGGAAGTGGATAAATTACTTTATTTGCATACCTTTCTAAATAGCTTACAAAATCTATATAAACTTTATGTTCGGCATTAATAGGAACCAAATACTGCACATCACCTTTTATTCCCCAAAATGTATCGTTCGAAGAATTATACCTATATTTCCCTCTATCATATAAAACTCTTTCTTCATCAGTTTCAACCTCAAATGATAACGTTTGGATTTTAACAAAACGGTCTTTTTCAAGTTCTTCTATGAGATACAGAAAATCTGCTACTTGAAAATAGTTTTTCCTCAAAACATTCCAGTCAGTCTTATTTTGAATGGAATAAAAAAGCAATGTTTTCTTAGGCTCTAACACCCACCTTAGGGCAAAACATTCCAGTTCTTTACGTAATAATCTTGCGACTTGTAGTTCTTCAAGTCTTGCTGCCTGTTTAAGTTGCACAATCTTTTCTACCAAAAGCCGTTCTGTTTCTGCTAATTGCCTCATAAACTTATTTTGACTATTAATCCTTTGTATCAAAAACTATTTGTGCGTATCTTTAAATTTTAAATACGCTATACCTATCAAACTCACCTTATTGTTTCTTATTGATAATCTCATTGTATATATTGTAAAATCCAATAGTAGAATCATATACAATATATAAAAAGTAGAATACGGAGAAGAAAGTAATCATATTCACAAAAATTCTTGTTCCACACAAAATATAAGCACACTCTGATTTGGAAAAAAGAATATTAGCTATCAGAACTATAATAAAATCAAATGCTATAATTGCAAATTCAAAATATACATTTCGTTTTAACGCTTTAACGCATTCATGAATGTCTGCGCCAGTCAAATCTTTATAAAGTGTCAATTGATTAAGAATAAGATTTGACAAAGTGGTATAGAGAACAACAATTGTAATAAGTACAGGTATTAAATTCTTGCTAAACATAAAAAGGAAGTCTCTTTCTTCACCAGCGAAGAAAGAAATTAAAGCCATTATTAATGACAGTGTAAAGTATCCAATATATTTTAGCAAACGTGTCATATTCTAAGAAACTTGTTAAGTTTTTCAATTAATGCCTCGAAACCTGAGTTGAACAAATCACCTGATAAAGATGCTTCCAAATTATCGCATTCAAACCCCTTCGTCGTAGTGCCTGTTTTAAGATATGCTCTTATTCCTTTTGCCTTAATAGTTATTATATCTCCACATTCAGCGGAATAAGCAGCCATATCTGCTATTTCCTGATTTTCTTCATTGATTTCCAAATGTTCACCATCCGCAGCTTTTAATTCAAAAGATGATTGCTTGCTATTCGTCGCTCTGTTTGTTGTAGCAATTACTTCTTTTATTGATTTGTTGACACAAGGGAGATTTGGATAAGAAAAATGGAATCTGACCATTTCTATTTTTTGTTTATATGCATGAATTATATTCCAAAATTCGACTTGCTCATAATCTCTTTGTATAGTGATATCTAATCCTTTATTGTTTAGGTATCTTTTGAATGAAAATAGAAGAATTTGTTTAACCGCATTAGTGTCACTAAATGCTACTTTATCTTCTTCAATTGCTATGCGTTGTACATCTTTTCTATTATCTATAATGATTAAACAACTCGGAGAATACCTATATTCTTGTTTGTGAAAAGATTCTTCCAAATATAATTTCTTGTTATTGGCTAAACGAAAGACAATTACATTATTTTCGTTTAATATGATTTTATGGTCAAATTTTTTGTTCTGTTTTTTAAACAGAGGAGTGAATGTTTCCCTAAAAAAGGCTCCAAATATATCCTGCTTCTGCACCATGAGTTCATCCTGTGTAAGAACTTCTTTATTACTTTCAAACATGTTGCTTTCCGTCTTCTTTTGAAGGGGAGAAAACTGATATGTATATAGTATATATTTTGACATAATAAAATTGTTGTTATTTAATATGCAAAAATAGCATTTTATTATTAGAATCGAACCTATAATCAGTGTTTTATGTGTTGGCTAATAAAAATTATCTGATTTACGGGGGGAGGAGGAAATGGTTGGTAAAGATTGCTATTACATAGAATATGGATGGAAACAGTATGAAAGGTTGTCAATTTTGTGCATGATGTTTGAGTTTTCCAAGAAAAATTCCTATATTTGCATCAGCTAATCATCCCACTTCAAAGCGATGAAGAATACAGAAGTTAGCACGTTACAAATCCATTACCTATCATCAAAACAACTTATCACAATTAACTGATAGATAATGATTTGTATTCAGGAAGAATAGTTGTTGCCAAATCATTACCCCAAAACAAGGTAATTCTTCTAACTCTCTTGATTCCAAAGAGGTATATTCCTTATACAGATTTACAGAAAATCTTTGGAATACCCCAGCAAAACAAAGAATGACATCAATAATAACTCTATAGAAAAAAACAATCGCACATAGTGTCATACACGCCAGTTACCAGTAACCTGACAGCACCCATCATTTTCCCTTCAGTATCTTCATAGTTATATCCATATACCGCGTAATGTCGGTCGTAATCTCACGATTATATACATCGCAACGCTTACGGCCCAGCCGCACGACAATGGCATCCAAGTCGGGAATAGCGATGATGTATTGCCCCAGCATACCGCGCATGTAAGGGCAACGCATACCATGATAATCCATCACCCACGTCTGGAAACCATAATAGCTGAGTGAGTCCTTTCCCCACTGATCTTTCAGGTATGAAGCGGGACGCATCAGTTCGTCCATATAGGTTTCGGATACCAGCTGGCGGCCGTGCCAATTGCCACGATGTAACAAGAGACTTCCGAAACGAGCTACATCGCGGGCCGTGGTATGGAAGCAACAAAAGGCTTTTTCATCACCGTCTTTTTTGTCCAGCAACCAATAGGCATCCCGTTCGGCCTGCATCGGACGCCAGAGCTTCTCTTCGGCATAATAGCTTAGTGTTTGCCCGGTGGCTGCTTCAATGACAAAAGCTAACAATTGCGTCTCACCACTACGGTAGGAATATTGCACGCCGGGACGGTCAACTACCTCCAGGCTCGTCACCAAGTCGTAAAGGTCGTTACCATAATAACCGTGCGTTGTGACAGAAAAGAGCGAAGCATACGCCTCATCCCATGCCATGCCGCCACTCATAGTCAGCAAATGGCGCAGGGTGACGTCAGCCTGCATTCCTTTTGTATAGGCAGGTATGTAGCGTGATACGGGGTCGTCCAGACTATGAATCTTTCCTTCGTCAAGGGCAACTCCCGCCAGCAGTCCCACGATGGTCTTTGTAGCAGAATAGATATTTGAGGTCAGTGTATCATTCCACCCGTCACGGTAACTTTCGAAGACGATGCTGTCACGACGGATGACCAGGAAAGACACGGTGCGCAAACTGTCCAGATAGTGCGCATCTCTTTCTGCCAGTTGGTAGCGGTTATAATCAGCTGAAAGGGGCCAGTGCCACACATCATCGGGATTGTGGTGTACCGTATGCCGGTGAAAGGTTTCCAGGTCGTCAATGACGGGCATCCAATGAATGAGTGCCTGACGGGCGTAGTAGGGCAAGGAGGCATACACCACGCCTATTACCACTACCAGAGCGATGAGCAGGCGAAGAATATTTTTCTTTTTTGTTTTCATAGGATTTTAAGTCGTTTCATCACAGGAAATATGGAAATTGTGACTCAGATTAATAACTCTGTGAAAGTTCATGTACACTACAGCATTTACAAAAATACATTTTTCTTCTATCCATTGTACAAAAACAGTCATAAGATACATCATATACGATATATATACCTTCATTTCTATAGAAGCCATTTTATTCGTACCTTTGCCCCCGCAATAAAAACGAACTCAATATTTCACCATGATACATTCCTTCCACACCCCGACTGATGGCATCGCCTTGCCGAAGGCCTTCACTTTTCCTTTCCACTACACCCCTCACCCGCTCACCCGACTGGCAGCTGCTGAGGTACGTCAGTACCTGCTCACACGGAACGATTGGCAGGAGGAAATTCATCAGGGAAAGATGTTCGGGGTACTGGTGATAAAGGATACCGAAGGAAAACTGGGTTACCTGGCCGCTTTTTCGGGCAACCTGGCTGGAAGCAACCACCACGCTTTTTTCGTACCTCCGGTGTACGACCTCCTGCAACCCGACGGATTTTTCCGTATCGAGGAAGCGGAGATTTCCGGCATCAACCACCGGATTGCCACCATGGAAGCCAGCGAGGCATACTGCTCGGCACGGGAAGAATGGAAGAAGTCGGAAGAAGAAGTACAAGCCACGCTGGCTTCTGAAAAACAGAAGCTGAAAGAGGCGAAAACCCTCCGTGAACAACGTCGGAAGGAAGGCGTTTCACCCGAAGAAGCGGAAGCGATGTCGCGCGAAAGCCAGTTTCAGAAAGCGGAGTTCAAACGGTTGGAACGGAGATTGAAAGAGAAGGTACAGGCGGCCGGAGAGGCTTTTCAAGCATTCGAGCAGGAGATTCAGACCTTACGCCACGAACGGAAAACCCGTTCGGCGGCTCTCCAGATGCGTCTGTTCGCCCAGTTCCGCATGCTCAACGCACGAGGGGAAGTGAAAGATTTATGCGAGATTTTCCGATCCACTCCGCAAAAGACACCGCCGGCCGGTGCAGGAGAATGCGCGCTTCCTAAGCTGCTTCAATATGCTTACCTGCATCAGCTCCAGCCATTGGCCATGGGCGAATTCTGGTGGGGCATGTCGCCCAAGGACGAGATTCGCCGCGAAGGACATTTCTATCCGTCGTGCAAAGGGAAATGTGAACCGATTCTGAAACACATGCTCATGGGACTGGACGTGGAACCGAACCCGCTGGAAGAGGATGTGCACCGCCAGACAGCACTGGAGATTCTCTACGAGGACGAATGGCTGGTGGTGGTACACAAGCCGGCAGGCATGCTCTCCGTACCGGGCAAGAACGACCTTGATTCCATTCTCCAGCGCTTACACAACCTTTACCCCAAGGCCACCGGTCCGCTTATCGTGCACCGACTGGACATGGCTACCTCCGGCCTGCTGCTCGCGGCCAAAACGAAGGAGGTGCACAAGGAGCTTCAGGCACTCTTCGAAACGCGTCTTATCCAAAAGCGTTACACAGCCCTGTTAGAGGGAGAACTGGAAACTGACGAAGGTATCATCGATCTACCCATCTGTCCGAACCCGATGGATCGTCCGCGCCAGATGGTAAGCCGGGAGTATGGCAAACGGGCCGTCACTTCCTACCAAGTACTGGAACGCAAAGGCGGAAGCACACGGGTCACATTCTATCCGCATACGGGACGTACCCATCAGCTCCGTGTACATGCTGCCCATCCGGAAGGATTGAACCATCCGATTGTAGGCGACGACCTCTACGGCCAGCCGTCCGACCGTCTGTATCTGCATGCCGCCTCGCTGGAGTTCGTACATCCGGTGACTGGAGAAAAACTACGCATTGTAAAAGAAGCTGATTTTTAACTACTTAGTAAGTCCTGCTCTTTTACTCAAAAAACGCTTTGACGTTTCATTTAAAACGCAAGTACGTTTGAGCTCAAACGCAAGTGCATTTGAGGTAAAACGTAAGTGCGTTTAAGACCAAACGCCTAAGCGTTTCTTTCATACTTAAACCAAGAGTTCACTAAATTCTCTTTTTACTAAGTAAGTTTACATTTTCTCTAAATTTGCGCCATAAAATTTCACACTTTAGAGGTTTATAACCTCAAAATGTTAAAAAAGTATTTTCATAATAAACCACGAGAGGGATTCATTGTCTTAAAGCCGTAAGTGCACTGAAAATGATTATTCACTTTTAAATTTTGACTACAATGAAAACAACTCGTTTATTATCTACATTGATTCTTACCGTATGTTTAGGTTTTGGAAGTGTAATGGCACAAAATGCTGCACGTCAGGTTTGTCCGGAAAAAGCTGAAAAGCCTTGCAAGGTAAAACTCACTCCGGAACAACGTATGGAAGCACAAGCTCAGCGTATGGGAAAACAACTGATGCTGGACGATGCCAAATTAGCTCAGTTTACATCTCTCTACAAAGAATACCTGACTGCCTTGAAAGAATGCCGTCCAGCCGCAAAAGAAAATAAAGTAAAACCGTGCGAACGTACCGACGCACAGATTCAACAGGAGATTGAACAGCGCTTTGAAGTTCGTCAGAAAGTACTCGATACCCAGAAGAAGTACTATGCTTCATTCAAGAAGATTCTGAATGCCCGCCAGCTGGAAAAGGTATTCAGCATGCCTCGCCCGGGAAAAATGCACAAAGGAAACTTCCCTATGAAACATGGCAAAATGGGTAAACCGGGAAAGATGCCCGCTCCGGGATGTCCCAATGCATGTCCGGCATGTCCTCAGGCTCCTAACAAATAACTTACTATAATTGAAATAACCACAAAAGCGCGGAACTCTCATGGTGTCGGGAGACACTGAAGAGTTCCGCGCTTCTTTTATGTATGCTTTCCGTAAAGGAAAGTGGCATTAGTTTTTCTGCTGCATCATGTGGCGGGCATAGAACCACACCACTACGTAGCCGACGAAAGGCACAATGAACGCCCAGTGCATATCGGCGTAGTCTCCTACCAGTCCCATAAGTACCGGACCTACGGCACCACCCACCGGCGACATCATCAGAAAAGAAGAGGCATGTTTCGTATGGCTGCCCAAACCTTTCAGGGAGAGAGCAAAAATGGTGGGGAACATAATGGCTTCGAAGGCATAGCCGCAAAGCAGGGCTACGAACGACACGGAGCCTAAATCCAAAATCACCAGCAGCGTAGTGATAACCGTTCCCGTAGCACACCAGAAAAGCATCTTCTCGGCACGGACACTGCGCATAATCCAGCTTCCGGTGAAACGGCCTACCATGAACAGTCCCAGTCCGCCGAACGAAAGCACCAGTGAAGCATCACGGGCATTCATCCATCCCACCTCGGTCACGTAGTTGATGAAAAAGCTGTTGATGGAGATTTCGGCCACTTCGTAGGCAAACAAAGCCGCCAGTCCGAAAACGAAAAGCTTATGCGACCACAAGCTTACGCGACGGCCTTCGCTGTCCACTTCCTCTTCATGAGGTATTTCCGGCAGGGGTACGCGCACAAAGGCCAGCGCCGCCAGCAGGACAACCACTCCCATCACGGCATACGGAAGGGCCACATTGCCTCCGGCTCCCTTGTCATCGTCCGAGAAAAGCAGGAGTCCGGTCAGAATCGGTGCGAAAATACATCCCAGCCCGTTGAACGACTGAGCGAAATTCAACCGGCTCGCAGCCGTTTCCCGTGCTCCCAGTTCCGTTACATACGGATTGGCAGCTGTCTCCAGAAAAGTCAGTCCGCATCCGATGACGAACAGCGAAAAGAGGAACATATTGAACGAGGCGATATATTGTCCGGGAATGAACAACAACGAGCCTGTCCCGTAGAGCAGCAAACCAAGCACTACTCCCCTGCGGTATCCATGTCGGTTGATGAACAATCCGGCCGGAATGGCCATGATGAAATAACCCATGTACATCGTGGCCTGAATCATGGCCGAATGGGTACGGGTGATGGTGAGCAGTTCCTGAAAATGCTTGTTCAGCACGTCCAGAATGGCATGGGCAAATCCCCACAGAAAAAAGAGTGAGGTTATCAGTACAAAGGGGAACAGGTATTGGCGTTCCACCAGGGCAATTCCTTTTTTCTTCATCCTTGCCCCTCTTTTATACATACGACAAAAGTTCCGGCAAGTCGGTGATGATTACATCCGGAAGTGTTTCATCTATTTCTTCGTTGCCCCAGCCTTCACCTTTCAGCCAGGCCACCTTGCAGCCGACAGCCTTTGCGGGCACCACGTCCTTGGAGAAGGAATCGCCTACCACCAGCACATTTCCGGCAGGCAGCCCCATGGCTTCCACACCCAGCCGATAGATGGCAGGATCGGGCTTGCGTACTCCCACTACCGACGATTCTATGATGCCGGCAAAGAAATCAAACAAGCCGAAGTCTTTCAGGATGGTCTGGATATTCCCGTAGAAGTTGGATACCAGCACCAGCTTGTAGCGTTCGGAAAGTGACTTCACTACGGGACGGGTGTGTTCCAGCACGTCCAGCACATAGCGGTAGCAGCTGTCGGCCACTTTCCCGGCATAGTCTTCCCAGCGGGCTTCTTCTCCGTCCAGCTTGCCTTGTTCCACCAAGTACTTCATCTGAATGTCGGTCTTGATGCGCAGCACATCGTGGAAATTATGTTCCGGCTTGACCAGCGGCACACGGGCCAGCGTACGTTCCCCGTGCACGTATGCCTCACGGAAACTCGCCTTGTCCACCGGCACCTGAAATTCTTCATACTTGCTCCACAACACTTCCGCCCAGTGGCGGCTGTTCGTATCGATTGTTCCTCCGTAATCAAAGATTACGCCTTTTACATCTGTCAGTTTACTCATCTTTAGTCTTATTTGGGGTGCCGTTGCCGACTTTCATCAGCAACACGCCAATTACAATCCATATCAATTCACGCACACGGGTAATCAGTCCCGTATAGATGCCAAACGCACTCGGAATGGCCAGCCCTCCTACCGCCAGTGCAAATCCTCCCTCGCGTGCCCCAAGCTGCATGGGCGAGAAAAAGAACAGGTTGGCAAACAAGGAAGTGAAGGCCATAATCAGGATGCAGGACAGGAAGCTCACATGGTCGGTCAGAATGTTCAGGATAAAGAACACTTCGGCACAATTCACAATACGCGCCATGAACTCCAGTCCCAATGCCACGTAGAACGTGCTTTTCCGCTGCTTGTGAAGTGCGGCAATCTGTGCGTCCACGCGTTCCAGCGTCTCTCTCTTTTCAGTCAGGAAACGGCTGGCCCAGCGTTTCACATAAGGCAGACGGCACAACAGCTTGAACGTGCGTACCGCCATTCCGTTGCGATAGCCTTTCATAAAGAAATAAATGGCCAGCAGGCAGAAGAAAGCCACCACCGAGAGCATGATCCCCATCCCCCAGTTCACCGGTTCAAAAATCACAAACAAGACGACCGATACCAGCCAGAACCAGAAATGAGAAAAGATGTGCATCATCACATAGAGAATAACCGACGAGGTGGCCTTGCTAGCACCTACGTAAGGCGTAAGCTCCATGATTCGGTACGGCTCACCGCCCATCAGTCCCACCGGAGTGGCATAGTTCAGGGCAAAACCGGATACGGTCAGCTTATAGACCTTCCAGAAGGGCACCTTGGCATGTTTCCCGTCGCAGATAATGACATACCATGACCAGGCATTCAGGTAATAGATGAACACCCACAGAAGAATCACGGCCGGAAACCACACCCCTGCCTTGCGCAAGTTCTGCCACAACTCCTGATAGTCCATATCGAACGTGCAGAGCATAACCACAATGGCAAAGATGCCGAAAAACCAGAATATATTCCGAAACTTTTCCTTCATCACTTGGCGTATTTATGGTAAAGATATGCACACAATGCCTCATGACGACGACGCATGTACACAAACAGACTGGTCATCACCACCATCTCGAAAATGAAATACAACCACGGTTCTCCTATCAGCAGGCTGATGTAAAGGACTATCGCGCGGGTATTGAATGTCAGGATGTTGGTGTACTTCATCAACGGCAAGCTCAAGGCACGGAACTCATCGCGCAACTCCTGAGGAATGTTGTCACCGTAACGTTCCTGCACAAAGGCGTAGAAACGCTGGAAGTTGGGAGTCATCTGTTCCTGCTTGCGGGTATAGTTGCCATAAAAATACAAGAAGGCCTTCCACCAGAAGTTGCCTTTCCACGGCAGACTATGGAAAATCTCACGTTGCTGTTTGAAGTTATCCAGCTCACTACCTGCCTTTCCCTTCAGGAAGAACAAGTGGATGTTACGGTAATAATCGGCCAGCGTGCATTGCTTGCTATGGCACACCGTACCTGAGAACCAGGCTATCAGCCATATATATATGCTCCAGGTCTGTCCGGAAGCCTCTCCCAGATGGAAAGGAAGCGGCTGGTTCATCAGACGCAGACAGATGGCGACATAGATGGTGATAAACCAAAGGTCACCGGCAAATCCGTCGAGCATACGTCCCCAGCGGGTTTTCTTGCCGGTCATACGTGCCAGCTGCCCGTCGCAACTATCATAATGGTTGGCCCACATCAAGAGGAAAATACCAATCAGCGTATGCGTCATGTCGGGATAATAAAACATCACTCCTGCCGCTACGCCTAAAATGATGGACAGGATGGTCACTACATTGGGATGTACCCCGAAACGCTGGAAAAACAACGCCCACACATAACCTATTGGGCGATTGAAATGGATGTCCAGAAACTCTTCTGTATCCATGGACTTGAAAGAAGCCTCTACTCCTTTTTTCTCCGTACTCATTATTTTTCTAATTTGTGGATAATACGATTATAGATACACTTGGCGATTTCCGGTCCGGCTTCTTCACGGCAACGGGCAAAGCTGGGCCAGTCGTTAAAGTCGATGATGCGGATTTCACCGGTAGCCGATACCACACAGTCGCCTCCGTATACAGGCACATTCAGCACCTCGGCTGCCTTGTTGGCGTATGCCTGAAGCTGCTTGACATCGAACGGGAAACCTCTCGTGGCTCCGTTGATGGCTTCCAGTCCGAACTTGCTGTGTGACTGTTCCGTTGGATAGAAGGTATAAAAGAAATTCGTTCCCTGTACCCCGTAGAACTTCACCAAATCTCCCACCAGGTGTTCGTTGACTACTGCCACCGGAATGTTCCGTTTCCGGAAATCGGCCATCACCACTTCTGCTTCTTCCCGACATTCCACGTACACCACGTCTTCTTTCACCATGGCATGCGAATTGCCTCGCTTAATCCAGCAAGGGAACACGGAAGGAGTAAACTTCTCATCAGTAGAAATAATAAAGCTCCGGGGATGTGGCACTTCATTTGCCACCAGCAGCTCCGTCATCTGCTGACGGACACAGTTGTCAATGCCATACGCAGAGTTCACCACCAGGGCACCCCCGTCTTCCAGTTTTTTCAACCGCTCAATGGTGGCGCGGTCGCGAGCCATGTCGAAAATAAATTCACCCTCTATGTTCTGAGCAACAAATTCCTTTTCCGGATAAATTGTCACCTCACACCCCATTCTCTCCAATGCTTCTGCCGCAAGCCGAAGGATTGCCGCATCATTGTCTACGTGATTCGGGGAATATTCATTACCACGGCTCACACCAACCACCCGAATCTTCTCTCCTCTTTTACACATTCTATCTTGTTATTCTTATTTCTAGATTTTACGCAAAAAATCAATATTGGTTTATTCTGTTTTTAATCTTGTCCGTTCAAAAAAGCCTCTGCTTTTACAATGTCCCCCGCATGGTCCACATCCAAAATCTTTGAGAAAGGATAAGCCTTGAGCCGAAGGCCGTCGGCTACCAGCTGACGCTGAAAATTACGCATGCGCGACATACCCTGCGCCATACATTTCTCCAATGTCACGATTGAGTTGGGCGACAGGCAATAGATTCCCCCTGAAATGTAACGCGTATCAGGCTGCAAAGTATCATAGAAACCGGTAATATTGCGGTCTTCGTCCGTACCGATATACAATGGTTTTTCGTCGTCGATGTAATCCGTAACGGCCATCATGCCATCCCCTTCAAAAGCCTTGAAAGCATCAATAAAGCGTGAAAACTCCTCTTCCCGGAAAATCGTGTCGACCGTAGTCAGACAGAAACGGTCGTCCTTCAGGTAACGGCTCAGTTCGTAAAAACTGTGCATGGAGCTGGGCGTTGTCTTGACAATAACCCGCAAAGGCACTTCCGATGTTTTTTCCAGCTTGCTCAGGTGTTCCTTTGTCAAAGCCACCTCATTGTTGATAATGACCACCACTTCTTCTGCTCCGTTCTTCGCAAAGATGTGAATCAGACGGTCAATCATGGCCATACCGTTCAGTTGCACCAGTGGTTTGGGCAACTGAACTCCTTCTTGTGCCAGCCGGGAACCTTCCCCTGCTGATATGATTGCAAACTTCATGTTATTCCTCTTCTATACTGTCTAATTTCAGTTTATCACTGTCATCTCGTTTCTCATAATACTGCTTGCGCAACGGGCGGGCACTGATTTCTTTTTCCCAGGCACGGTTGCGGAACACATCCATGGCTACGTACACTGCCTGACGAAAAGAATCTTCCGAAGCAATGCCTTTTCCAGCAATATCGTATGCCGTACCGTGAGCAGGCGAAGTGCGTACGATAGGCAGACCGGCGGTGAAATTCACTCCTTCATCCATGGCCAATGCCTTGAACGGAGCCAGTCCCTGGTCATGATACATGGCCAGAATACCGTCGAAATGCGTATAATTACCTGAACCCATGAAACCATCGGCAGGATACGGTCCGAAGCACTGCACACCGCGAGCTATCATCTCTTTCATGGCCGGAATAATCACTTCCTGCTCTTCCGTTCCCAACAGTCCGTTGTCTCCCGCATGAGGATTCAGTGAGAACACGGCAATACGCGGATTGTCGATGCCGAAATCTTTCTTCAGCGAACGATGGAAAATCTCCATCTTTTCCATAATCAGTTCTTTGGTCAATTCACCGGCAATGTCACGCACGGGTACATGGCCTGTCACCAGTGCCACACGGAAATCACCTTTCAGCAGAATCATCAAGGCCTTCTGTCCTTCACCTACACGTTCTTCAATGTATTCCGTATGTCCCGGGAAATGGAACGCATCCGACTGGATGGTATGCTTGTTGATAGGAGCTGTCACCAGCACATCGAACAGGCCTTCCCGGTAATCAGCCAACGCTCTTTCCAGTGCAGCCAGTGCCGTCTTTCCTGCTTCGGAAGTCGGCTTGGTCAGTTCCACCTTCAACTCCTCTTCTATGCAGTTCACCACGTTCACCCTTCCGTCCTGCACCTCTTCAGCAGAATTTACAATGCTGAAACTGGTCTGTATCTCCATGGCCTTGCGGTGATACGCAGCAACCTTGGGAGAACCGTACACCACCGGCGTACAAAGTTCCAGCATGGTGGGGTCAGAGAAAGTCTTCAATATCACTTCATAGCCTACCCCGTTTATATCTCCATGAGTGATTCCCACTCTAATTTTACGGTTTTCCATATTTATTGCTTATTCTGTTCAGCTTCTTGTTTGATTTGTTCTTCCGAGATGGAATTATCTACCGGAATCTCCGACACTTCTTTTTCTGAAGGAAGCTTCAGTGTATACAACGCCGCATTCAGCTTGCGAATCTGGTCACGTTTCAGCTTACCCGGGTTATAGACAAAACCTTCCACCACGATAACCCGTGCATTGTCACGGTCTACCCGCACATGCGATACGAACGGACCACCCATGGCATCGTTCTTCATTTCCCACAATCCGCGGGCCTCGAATGCATAGTCTCCCTTCACGGCAATGTTACGCGTCTCAACAAACATGGAATCGGCTGTTTCCATGTACATACCTTCACGCGCACCCGGCAGGTTGACCTTCATCACGGAGTCACGTTTATGAATGAAATACTCTTTAGTAAACGTATCGTGGTCGCGGAACGGATAGGCATACATCACAAAGTTCAAATCATTCAGGTTGCTCGAAGCCCACAGGAAATTCTCACCCTGCTTGTACGATTCCATTTCCACCGGCATCCAGATGTCGCAATCAAACATGCTCTGTACCTTGGTCGAAAGTGTTTCATTGTGTTTTTTCTCCAGCAACTTCACCTGACGGTTCATTTCGGCACGGGTAAAGAAGTCGATAATCACCTGACCGTTTTTCGAAACATAGTCTGCAAACTCCTTCTGGTTAGGTGCCTGAATGGTCATGATCATCTGCGGAGACGAATAGGCATCACGCGTATACTTGAATTTGGGCTGCGTATAGATGTCCTGAATATCTACAATAATGATGTTACGGAACAGACGTACCGAACGGTCAAAAAAGTCAGGCCGCACACGCGAAATACGGAAAGAGCGTTCAGCCTGAGGCAATCCCGGCACATCCGTGTCCAGCACATGAAACAGTGCACTGTCCGGACTCATCCAGCATTTGTCATCGGCCACCACCATCACTTCATACGGGCGTCCGCTTGACACCGGAGTAATGATACTCTTCCCCCCGTTACGACAGGAAGCAAGCGACAGCACCGCCAGGGCCATCCCAAGGTAAAATGTCATTCGTTTCATTATGTTTCTTGTATTAAAAGGTTTCACTTTCTTTCTCTTTTTTCTCTGCCTGCTGCTGGGCGGTAGAAAGCATGCCGCAAGCCGCAAAGATATCTTCTCCGCGTGAAGCGCGAATGGTAGCGAACAAGCCGTGCTGTGTCAGATAATCACGGAAAGCAATCATCGACTCCATATCCGTTCCTTCCAAATCCACGTTCGGGATGGCATGGAAACGAATCAGGTTCATCCGGCAGTCCAGTCCACGAAGCAGTTTCACCAGTTCCTTGGCATAAATCAGACTGTCGTTCACCCCCTTGAACACGATGTATTCAAAAGACAGACGGCGCTGCTTGCTGAAATCATACCGGCGGAGTATCTCCACCATCTCGGTAATGGAGAAAGCCTTCTCTGCCGGCATCAGTTCCCTGCGCTGGGAAGGGAAGGGAGAATGCAGACTGATGGCCAGATGGCAGTCACTTTCTTCCAGGAAACGTTCCAGTCCTTTCCGCAGTCCTACGGTAGAAACCGTGATACGCTTCGGGCTCCATTTGTAGCCATAATCGGCAGTCAGGATTTCCAAGGCACGCAGCACTTCGTCCAGGTTGTCAAACGGTTCGCCCATGCCCATAAATACCACGTTGTTCAGCGTATCCCGTTCCGGCACAGAATAAATCTGATTCAGAATCTGGGCAGCTGTCAGGCTGGTCGTGTATCCCTGCTTTCCGGTCATACAGAATTTACAGTTCATCTTGCATCCCACCTGTGACGACACGCACAAAGTAGCCCGGTCGTCATCGGGAATATATACGGATTCTATGTAATCACCTTCGGGCGTACAGAACAAGTATTTCACCGTTCCGTCTACCGAACGCATCTCATGCACCGGTGCACTGGCTCCCACCTCGTAGTTCTCCATCAGCCGCTCACGGTTTTTGAGCGAAAGGTTTGTCATCTCTTCAATGGAGCCTACTTTCTTGTCGTACAGCCACGATGCAATCTGCCCGGCAGTAAATTTAGGCATTCCCAAATCCTGCACAATGGCTTTCAGCTCGCCCAATGTTTTGCCTAATAAAGGAGTTTTTTTCGTCATAGCGCTCTTTACTTCTTTATGCTACAGGCTTTTACTCATTTCCAGTCCTCCCTTGTCAGGACTGGAGTACTTCCCCTGAAGTACTGGAGTACTGCCAAGGAAGTACTAGAGTACTTTCGAGGAAGTACTGAGACATTCCCGGTTCCTTAAACGAAAGCACTGCGCATATTCCACATATTTAGCGTACAAAGTTAGGGAAAAAATAAGATATATTGCCTATCTTTGTACGTATAAATGTATTAAATTATGAATAACCAAGTAACTTGCTTCCTTTTATACGGAAGTGATAACCAGCAGAATAAAACCATCAAAGGCCTGACGGAGAGTTCCCGAACAGACCAGATATTCTTACTAACTGACCATCCGGAGGACAAAGACATTCCCACGGAGAAATGCCATTTTCTTCCCTCTTTCTCCTTCCAGCATACCGAAGGCATCCGGCAGATGCTTGCCCTCACCCGCACTCCCTACCTCCTTATTTATACCAAGCCCCACACATTAGATATGGGCTACATGGCACTAGAGCGCATGTGCGACTACTTAGCCGCACCGGAATTGGGCATGGTTTATGCCGACCATTATCAGGTGACAGAGGGAGTGCGAAAGCCTCATCCGGTCATCGACTACCAGCCGGGAAGCGTGCGCGATGACTTTGACTTCGGCTCGGTGCTGCTCTTCAAAACGGCTGCCTTGCAGGAAGCGTTCGACACCATCACCCACCAGCCCGAATACCAGTATTCTGCCTTGTATGCCGTGCGACTGGCACTTTCACAGAAATACGAACTGACACACATACGTGAGTTCCTTTATACCGAAATTGAGGAAGACACCCGCCTGTCGGGCGAAAAACAGTTTGATTACGTAGACCCGCGCAACCGGAGCGTACAACTGGAACGGGAAACGGCATTTACTTATTACCTGAAGAACATTCATGCCTTCCTGCCTCCGGTGGAGCGCAAAATCGATTTGTCGGAAGGTGAGTTTGCATACGAGGCTTCGGTCATCATCCCCGTGCGCAACCGCATCCGCACCATTGCCGACGCCATTGAATCGGTACTGAAGCAGGAAACAGACTTCCCGTTCAACCTGATTGTCATCGACAACCATTCTACCGACGGTACCACGGAGTGCATTGACCAATACGCCGGAAACGAAAAAGTGATTCATCTCATTCCCGAACGTGACGATTTGGGCATCGGCGGATGCTGGAATCTGGGTGTGCATCACCCTCTCTGCGGACGCTTTGCCGTGCAGCTCGACAGCGACGACTTGTACAGCACTCCGTCCACCCTCCAGACCATTGTCGATAAGTTCCGCCGGGAACGCTGCGCCATGGTCATCGGCTCTTACCGCATGACCAACTTCCAACTGGAAACATTGCCGCCAGGCGTCATCGACCACAAGGAATGGACCGATACCAACGGACACAACAACGCCCTCCGCATCAACGGACTGGGTGCTCCGCGTGCTTTCTTCACGCCGCTGCTGCGGAAAATCCGTGTGCCGAACACCAGCTACGGCGAAGATTACGCGTTAGGACTGGCTTTCTCCCGGGAATATCGCATCGGACGTATCTACGACGTACTTTATTTATGCCGCCGCTGGGAAGGCAATTCCGACGCGGCCCTCAGTATCGAGAAGCAGAACCAGAACAACAGTTACAAGGACAGCCTGCGTACCCTGGAAATACGAAAACGCCAAGCCCTGCTCCGTCATCCGCTTTCATGGGAAGATGCAGCCCCTGCGGCTTCTGCCGAAACCTTCATCCGTCACCAGCTCGACACGTGGTCACTGGCCCGCAAGAACCACGAAGCACTGGCGCACGTACAGACCCGCACACTTTCACTCGGTACGAACGACATCACCGTGCAGTTCAATCCGGCACGCGCCGTTTCCACCTGTGCCAAAGTAGACAAGGCTTCCATCGCTGCCCGCCCCTGCTTCCTCTGTCTGAGCCACAAGCCGGAAGAGCAAGAGTCTGTCCGCATCCAGCTGGACGAACCTTTCAGCCTGCGACTGAATCCTTACCCTATTCTGCCGGGACACCTCACCATCTCCACGGAAAGTCACCAGTGGCAGACATTAGCCGACAAGACTTCGCGCCGGTTACCCGAGCGCCTAGTCGACTGGCTGGAGAAGAACTTCGCCAGCGGCTACACCGTATTCTACAACGGAGCCAAATGCGGTGCTTCTGCCCCCGACCACTTCCATTTCCAGGCCGTACGCCAGGAAGATGTGCCCCTCATCCGCCAATGGGAGAAACTGATGAGCACTGCGGTAGAAAAAGGTTTCGAACCCCTCTCCGACAGCAAATCCTGCATCGCCTACGACATCGAAGGATACTTCTGTCCGATACGGGCCTTCATCACTCAGGGAGGACTGGCCACTGGTGTACGACTGATTGACAGCTACCTGCACAGCCTGCCCCTGCACGAAGGAGAAACCGAGCCACGCTACAACCTCTTTGCCTGGAACGACCCACGCTACGGATTTGTCACCGTCTACATCCCGCGCACAGCCCATCGTCCGCAGTGCTACACTGCCGAAGGCGACGCACAGCTGATTGTCAGTCCCGGCGCCCTCGATATGGCCGGCATCCTTGTGACGGCCCGCGAAGAAGATTTTCAAAAACTGGACGCTGACACGCTCCGCCAAATCTACCACGAAGTAACACATTAAGCATCATGAAAGAACCTGAAATTAACGTGGGCATCGTCAATGCCCTTGAAATAGCCTTTACACTCAATGCCAAGTTTCTGGCCAAAGGAGAAACCGTATCGGGCAAGCAACGTGTATCCTTCGACGAAGGAGGAATTTCCTGGAACGGAAACGTGTACCGGGAGCTGACCTTCACCCCGTTGGAAGACGATGCCTCCTTCTCGCTCGAAGACGTAACCATCGGCATCAATTTCCACTGGGAACGCCAGGAAACACAGACCTTCCTCGGCACCCTGCGTCTGGTGGTCGACGAAGGAAAGATTACCGCCATCAACCAGGTGCCGGCAGAAGACTATCTGACCAGCGTCATCTCCTCCGAAATGAACGCCACTTCTTCTCTGGAATTCCTGAAAGCCCATGCCGTCATCTCCCGAAGCTGGCTTTTAGCACAGATTGAAAAGCGGAAGGCCCTAAGCAAACAGGGCAGCAACTTCTTTCCCTTCCTCAAGACCGAAACAGAATACATCCGCTGGTACGACCGCGAAGACCATACCATCTTCGACGTATGCGCCGACGATCATTGCCAGCGCTATCAGGGCATTACCCGTGCCTCCAACCAGAGTGTGGTGGAGGCCGTAAAAGAAACACGTGGCCAGGTACTCATGCACAAGCATGCCATCTGCGACGCCCGTTTCTCGAAGTGCTGCGGCGGAGTGACCGAAGAGTTCAACTACTGCTGGGAAGACAAGCATTATCCTTACCTCAGTGCCGTGCGCGACTTGGACACGGATGCCCCCCTGCCCGATCTCACCCAAGAGGAAGAAGCCGAACGATGGATACGCCAGCGTCCGGAGTCTTTCTGCCACACCACCGATCCGAAAATCCTTTCACAGATACTCAACAACTATGATCAGGAAACACACGATTTCTACCGCTGGAAGGTGAGATACACGCAAGCCGAACTGGCCGAACTGATAGCCACGCATACCAAGAGCGATTACGGAGAGATACTCGACCTTATCCCCGTAGAGCGTGGAAAATCGGGACGTATCAGCCGCCTGAAAATTGTAGGAACCCTGAAAACAATGACCATCGGAAAGGAACTGGAAATACGCCGCACCCTCTCACCTACCCACCTGTTCAGCTCGGCATTCGTGGTCGACAAGGGACCGGAAGTGAATGGAGTGCCCGAATGGTTCGAACTGACCGGTGCCGGATGGGGACACGGTGTGGGACTCTGTCAGATTGGTGCTGCCGTGATGGGCGAAAAAGGATACTCCTACGACCAGATTCTGCTGCATTACTACCGGGGAGCTGAAATACGTAAGTTATACTAAAAACGAACGACTATGCGCACACGCTCTCCCTGGTACTGGGTACCCTCGCTCTACTTTGCCGAAGGACTTCCCTACGTAGCTGTGATGATTTTATCGCTGGTGATGTACAAACGGATGGGCATCTCGAATACGGAGGTGGCCCTCTACACCAGCTGGCTGAACCTGCCCTGGGTCATCAAGCCCCTGTGGAGCCCGTTTATCGACCTGCTCCGCACCAAACGGTGGTGGATTGTCACCACTCAGTTGTTACTGGGTGCCGGACTGGCCGGCATTGCCTTCACCATTCCCACCAGCCATTTCTTCCAGACCACATTGGCGGTGTTCTGGCTCGTAGCCTTCAGCTCCGCCACCCACGATATTGCCGCCGACGGCTTCTACATGTTAGGCCTTACCCCGCATCAGCAAGCCTTCTTCGTGGGCATCCGCAGCACGTTCTACCGCTTTGCCACCATCGCCGGACAAGGGCTGCTCATTATGCTGGCCGGCTGGCTGGAAGAAATGACCGGACGCACATCGTACGCCTGGAGCATCACCTTCTTCACGTTAGCAGGCTGCCTGCTGGCTCTGTGGCTCTACCATTCCTTCGTACTGCCCCGTCCTGACCAGGACTGCCCGTCGGTTGCCCGGCAAGGAGAAGCCCGGAGCATACTGACCGACTTCCTGCTCACCTTCCGTTCCTTCTTCCAGAAAGAACAGGTGCTTACCGCCATTCTGTTCATGCTGCTTTACCGCCTGCCCGAGGCACAGTTAGCCAAGATGGGCATCCCCTTCCTGCTCGACCCGGTGGAACAAGGAGGACTCGGCATGACTACGGCACAGATAGGCTTTGCCCAAGGTACGCTCGGCATTGTCGGTCTCACCTTGGGAGGCATCTTAGGAGGCATTGCCGTAGCACGCCACGGACTGCGCCGCTGGCTCTCGCCGATGGTGTGGGCCATCTCCCTGCCCGATATTGTCTATGTGTACCTGAGTTACGTCCAGCCCGACAACTTAATCATCGTGAACAGCTGCATCTTTGTGGAACAGTTCGGCTACGGATTCGGATTCACGGCCTACATGCTCTACCTTATTTATTTTGCCAACGGTACACACAAGACCTCGCACTATGCCATCTGTACCGCCTTCATGGCCTTGGGCATGATGCTGCCGGGCATGATAGCCGGCTGGATGCAAGAAACCTTAGGCTACCAGCTGTTCTTCATCTGGATTATGGTGTGCACACTGGCCACCTTCGGCGTTACCGCCCTGCTGAAAATCGATCCTGAATTCGGAAAAAAATAAAAAGATACGTTTTGTCCGGCCTTTACTTTCCGGAAAGGAAGTGCCGGACAAAACGCATAAAATTCAATACCGTATCCGACTCCTGTCCCTGAGCCGATACAAAACAGAAATGCCGCTTGAACTGCAAGCCCTCAATGTCAATCACCTGAAAGTCTCCTTCCTTCAGTTCCCTCTCTAAGGCACAGATTGACACAATGCCCATACAGTTGCTGCACCGCAAGAACGACTTGATACCTTCCGTACTGCCTAAGTGCATCCGCACGTTCAGTGAAGAAAGCTTCAGCCCCTGCTCTGCCAATACCATCTCAATGGCATCCAGCGTGCCGGAACCCCGTTCACGAAGCACCAATGGCACACGAACAAACTCTTCCAGCATCAGTTCCTCCTTTCCGGCCCAGTGGCCGCGCGGACAAACTACCGGCACCAGTTCATCGCACAAGAACGGGTCGTAGCGCAGGCTGGGCAGGCGGAACACTCCCTCCACCATACCCACGTCAATGGTATGCTCCTGCAAAGCCTTCTCCACATTGCGCGAATTGGTGTCCATTAATGACACACTCATCTTGGGATAACGCTCCGTAAAAGCAGCCAGCACAGGCGGAAGCACATACTGTGAGATTGTCGTACTGGCCCCTAACCGTAACTCTCCTGCATACTCATTGTTCAACTGGTGCATGTCGTACTCCAGCTTGCGGTAATCGTCCAAAATCCGTTCGCAGTGCTCCATCAGCAACTTTCCGGCCTCCGTGAGCGAAATGGAATTTCCCTTCCGGTCGAACAGACGTACCCCATAGAGACTCTCCAGTTCCCTAACATGCTTGGTCACTGCCGGCTGACTCACAAACAGCTCCTGCGAAGCCTTGGTAAAACTAAGGTTTCGTGCCACACTATAGAAAGCTTTCAAACGGAAATCAGACATACCACACAAAGATTAAAGTTCCTCTGCCCGGATGCCCAACGACTGAAGAATGGCAAATCCCAACATTTCAAAGGAATATTCATAATCGTGTACCGGAGGATTCATGCCGAACACCGTCACACCATCTTTTCCCTTTATCTTTGCTGCCAGCCGCTCCACAGCTTCTCCATATTCCCCTTCATCGGGCACCAGCATGATTCGGCGTGCATCTTTCGATTCGGTCAGCAGTTGCAGTGATTCCGTAAACAAGTCCTCCCGGCGAGCCATATCCGAAGGTTGGAAAGCATAGAGTGAAAACTCGCCCAGACGGCTCTGGAATGCCATGCCGTGAACTTCCTTTTCCAAATCAGAAGGAAGGCAGAAGCCCATTCGGCTATGCTCCGCGTCATACACAAAAATAACCTGTATCTCATTCTTGCCCGGCTCAATTCCCGCATCCAAAGCCAGACACTCCAGCAACACGGCCAAATCAGCCTTAGGTAATTCGCGCCCCACCAGCGGTGCAAAATGTGCCGCCATATCCTTCCCCACACGGTCAAGGAAAGCTGCATCAATCAAAATTACATCAGAAGCAAAGGGTATTTTCTTTTCCATATTAGTTAATGTGTTTCTATTTATACTTGTTCCAATCGATGACATAACCGTCTTCCATGATGTAATCAAAATTCTGTATTCCGATTGGATATTTCATACACAATCAATAATGAATAACGGAAATGTATTTGAAGCAAAGATAGGAAATTTTACCCACAGAATAGTGCTTGGAAAGTATTTTTTCATCCTTCTCCCAAACGCACTTGCATTCAAATAAAATACAAAGATATATCCTTAAGAAAGCTTTTTTCAAAAAATCTCCTTATCTTTAGCCCCTAACCCTATATTTTTTAACATGAAAAAAATCAATACAATTTTATGGATGACGGCAATATGGATGATGGGTCTGATGCCGGTTTCTGCTGCCACAAGAGTACAAATCAGCAATCTGCAAAGAGAAAAAGGTGAAACCGTGATTTGCCGCGGAGTAGAAGCACATACCTCAGGACCAATGATTCCGGTCGGGCAGGAAGCACCCGATTTCCGGGCCGTCAATGCAAAGATGGAAGAAGTAAGCTTATCTAATTTCAAAGGAAAGAAAGTTATACTGAATATCTTCCCCAGCCTGGACACCCCGACATGTGCCTTGTCCGTACGGCAATTCAATGCTCGGGCCGCAGGACTGGAAAACACGGTCGTGCTATGCCTGTCCATGGACCTGCCTTTCGCACAGTCACGCTTCTGTTCCACCGAAGGGCTGGACAATGTTATTCCACTGTCCATATTCCGCAGCCGTGATTTTGTCGCACACTATGGCCTGCGACTGACCGACTGACCTCTGGAAGGTTTAATGGCCCGTGCCGTCATCGTAGTGGACGAGAACGGAAAGGTAAGTTACACCCAACTGGTAGAAAACATTTCTCACGAACCAGACTACGAAGCGGCTTTAAAAGCTGCACAATAAGCAGAAAGTGAAGGGATGCTCATTCCCTTCCTTTTGCATTAAACCGGAACCCCACCCCTAACATCAGGTTGTTGGGATCCTTGAAGTCGTGCAGCTGATACCCCACATGCAGAAAGAGGTTCTTGGTGATATCGGTTTTCAAGGCCAGTATCTGATAGAATGAATCGGTGTCGGCTCCTTTACAGATAACATTCCGACCAACACCTAAATTGATAGAGAATATCGGCATCACAACTTCTGCCCGCACGGAAAGCCCTACAGCAAACTGTTCGCGGAAAGGAGGACGATAGAACTTGATGGTCTCAGCATCGGGTTGCCCTACACTATTGGCTATGTAATTGGAAATATTGGCACTTTCATCGTACTGTGCATCGACCGAGACACCGGCTCTGAAATAACGGCTGAAGTTGTACATCGGCGTAAAATTCAGTCCGAGGATACCAAATGAACCGGGTACTAGCACAGGGTTTCCGTCTGCCGGAAACACACCTTTCTTCCGAGTGGCTCCGTACACAACGAGGTCGTAACTGACATAGGGCTTGAAAGGCGGACGCCGAACAATGCAGGAAGAACCCTCCACCAGCGTGGCACGCGATCCTCCTCCAAAATAACGCGTAAGGCCGATAGTGGCTCCCAGCGTATTCACTCCCGAATTGGGATAACCGGTATTCCCGTTTGAAAAGTGCGTTGCACCGATTCCTGCCCTAAGATTTGTCTGCGCATCCAGTTGCCAGTTCAACAGGAAACTCAAGTGAATGTACGCATTCATTTTGGAACCTACCACCCTGTTGTAGGGATTCGATTCCGCATCATACTTCTTCCATCCGAAAGAGGCTCCGAAGTTCCATTCATAATCCAGTGACAACCGGGGAGTCAGACTAGCTATGCGCGAGGTCTGAAAGGCATACACTGACCAGGGGTTTCCCAGTTCGGAAGAATGGAAAAACGTGTTATACCCCACCCCGATTCCTTGTACGGCATGAGGATACATTTGGCCGAAATAAGTATCCGGCGCAAACTTGAATCCATACTTCAAATGAACCGACAAGTTTTTCCGGATGGGAGAAAACGTGGCATTATTTCCGGCAAAGAACTCATGCGTAGGGAAAATATAAGCCGGCTTGACATCAATGCCTGCCATGTGAATCATTTTCCGGGAAAGACTGTCCTTGCCATCGGCATAGAGAGAAAGTGCACGGGAAAAAACAAGCGCACACATGCACAGTCTGAGTGCAAGTCTATTTATCTTCATCAGTAATTGCAATAGGAATGATAAAATAATTAAACGGTTTCTTGCTGGAAAGCGTACCGGAGATTTCTAATTTCTTTCCGGTCAGCGAGTTGGAAAGATAGGCCTTATAAGGTACGTTATACTGCTCTATTCCATTATACACTTCCAGACGTACGTGCTTGCCTGCCTCTACCGTTTTCGATACCTTCAACTCCTTGTCGAGCCCCGCATCCAGCCGTTGTTCATGATGACGGAAAGAGACCTTCGTGCCATACAATCCCGGGGTGCCGTTCACTATATCCGGAATCTCCACCTGGGAAGCAGCATCGCCCAGCAACTTCCGTAAATCGTTTTCATCTCCTCCCCAGCCGCCATACTGCATGTAAAACTCCACGATACGGGCTGAATTTTTATAAGGGTAAAAATACAATGTGGTGGGGCTACTGGCATTCAGGGTATTCACTTCCACCTGTTCTACGGGTTCCAGCATGTAATCGAAGGAAGAAAACTGACTCCAGTCGTATGCCACACTGTCTATCTGATATTTACGGGTAGGAGAAAAAGACACGCGAATCACCTTCTCCTCATAACGGTTTCCCACCCTGACAAATGTTTCAAACGGCTGGTCATAGAGATTCTCGCCGGAAATAAAATGCAATTCACTGCCGTTTCTTTTTTCCACACGAAAATCCAGAAACGCATTCTTGCAATACACAATGCCGGTTTCTCCTTCCTCAAAAGGAAGATATTTGGAGTTTTTCCCTTCCAGATCTGTGGCCGACACTGCGACCCCTTCCCTTAGACTTTCTACCCCTAAAATATCCCAGTTGTCTGCCTCAAAGCAAACAGTTACTTCTTTTTCTGTTTCGGATAAGGACACAGAAGGTTCTGACGACAGGAATCTGTCAATAAAAACATCGCTGTTGCATCCGGCCAAAAGCCACGCGACAGCGAGAATACCACATTGCAGCCTACGGAATGTGTTTTTCATTATCACATGCATTTACTTGTTCATAGGTTTATGATTCAAAACATAAAGTTAGACAGTTTTTCAATACGACAAACATATTTCTGCAAAAAAGCCTGTCATTAACACATTTTTTAGCAGTAAAAGAAGTTAGCTAACAAGCATTATAATATCAATGATTTTACGTACATTTGTCTGACATTCTATTAAACTCGCATACGTATGAAATATTTTGAAGTGACCTTTACCGCACAGCCGTGCAATGAAACTATCACAGATGTATTATCGGGACTGACAGCCGACATCGGTTTTGAAAGTTTCGTGGAATGCGAAAACGGCATGAAGGCCTACATCCAGCAGAGCCAGTTCGACGAGGCCGCGCTCAAGCAAGTGGTGGAAGATTTTCCGATACCCGGCGCAAGCATCAGTTACTCCATTACGGAGCCGGAAGACAAGAACTGGAACGAGGAATGGGAAAAGAATTTCTTCCAGCCTATCGTCATCGACAACCGCTGCGTGATTCACAGTACCTTCCACAAGGATTACCCGAAGGCCGAATACGACATCGTCATCAATCCGCAGATGGCTTTCGGTACCGGACACCATGAAACCACCAGCTCTATCTTAGGAGAACTGCTGGAAGCTGACCTGAAAGGCAAATCGGTGCTCGACATGGGATGCGGCACATCCATCCTTGCTATCCTGGCCAGCATGAGAGGAGCTGGAAAGGTGACTGCCATCGATATTGACGACTGGTGTGTGAACAACTCGCGCGACAACATTGCCCTGAACGGCATTTCCAATATCACCGTAGAACTGGGAGATGCTTCCCTGCTGAACGGACGGGAACCTTTTGATGTGGTGATAGCCAATATCAACCGTAACATTCTGCTGCAGGATATGCCCGCCTATGCGGCTTGCATGAAAAAAGGTTCAGAACTGTACATCAGCGGATTCTATACGGAAGACATTACAGTGCTGCGCGAAAAAGCAGAGAGTCTGGGCATGGAATACGTGCATCACCGCGAAAAGCACAACTGGGCTGCCGTAAAATTTATCATGAAATAAGCAAGCTGCCTAAATAACGGCAAAGGCTGTCAGCGCTTCAATGCCCTGACAGCCTTTTTCATGTCTTCACTCACACGGTAGGACTCACCGATTTTCTGAATGGTCTTACGGAAAGTAAAATCGTCCAGATGACAATGACGCAGAAAAGCCATGGTCTGTTCCGGAAACTTGACAAAACAGAACGAAAGTGCCCAGGCCACAGCCATGCGCACGTAGTATCCTTCATGACGAATCCCGTCGAGCAGGGAAAGATACTCCTCCAGGTGGGCTTCATCCAGGAAATAGCTCATTCCCATCACCACGCCGAAACGTACCTCATACTCGCCCGATGCTTTCATCCATTCTTTCAGGTATTCCCAAAGCCGCACCTTATTACGGCGGATAAAAGCTTTTCCTCCTCCAAACTTAAACGTATCGCACACCGACCAGCTGTTGATTATCCACACAAAACGTGTCACACGGTGAAGATAGACTTCCACGTCCTCGTCGGGCCGGATGCAGCCTAACACCATGCCTTGCAGCATGCGTTCTTCCATATAAAACCCGTCGGCTGTGTCAAAGTAGCGCTCCCAGTCTGCCTTGGCAATCCTTGCAGCCAGTTTCCGCAACGCCGGCAAACGAATGCCCAACACATGTTCCACCCCCGGGTGAAGCCCCTCGGTAAACTTGCGGTTTCCCTCTTCCGCCAGTATCAGCAGATGTTCTTTGACGGTCAGACCGTCCAGTCGAAACTCTTCCATACCTTATTATATAGCAAGATTTAAAATGTGGAACAAAGATAGGAAAAATTGAAAAATTTCCACCCATTTGTTTGGTGTTTTCATTTTAATGGTTACCTTTGCGAGTGAAACAATAAAAAAACAAGAAAAATAACATTATGAATCTTTCTACGGTAAATACATTCTTCTGGTGGCGCCGCTTACAACTCCAAAGGTCGTAAGGGAACTCAGTCGCATGTATATACCTCAATAGAATAGTATCACAGAAGGGCTGTCGTAACTTTACGACGGCCCTTTTTGTTTTTTCACCCTAATGCAAACAAGTACACTCATGAAAACTTATCAAGTAAACCAAGAAGGATTTTATGGAGATTTTGGCGGAGCCTACATACCGGAAATTCTCCATCGCTGTGTGGAAGAATTACGCAATGCCTACCGCAAGGTGCTGGCAGACGAAGGATTCCAGAAAGAATACGATGCGTTGCTCAAGGACTACGTAGGACGTCCTTCACCGCTTTACCTTGCCCCACGCTTGTCGGAAAAATACGGATGCAAGATTTACCTGAAACGGGAGGACCTGAACCATACGGGAGCGCACAAAATCAACAACGCCATCGGACAGGTGCTTCTGGCCCGGAGAATGGGCAAGAAACGCATCATCGCCGAAACAGGAGCCGGACAGCACGGAGTAGCCACGGCTACGGTTTGCGCCCTGATGGGAATGGAATGTGTGGTCTACATGGGAAAGACCGACGTGGAACGGCAGCGGGTAAACGTGGAACGCATGCAGATGTTAGGGGCCAGAGTGGAAGCCGTGACTTCGGGCAACATGACCCTGAAGGATGCCACGAACGAAGCCATACGAGACTGGTGTTGCCATCCGGCGGACACGTACTATGTGATTGGTTCCACGGTGGGGCCTCATCCCTACCCCGACATGGTAGCCCGCTTGCAGTCGGTCATCAGCAAAGAAATCAAAAAACAACTGATGGAGCACGAAGGACGTGACTATCCGGACTACCTGATGGCCTGTGTAGGAGGAGGAAGCAATGCCGCCGGAACCATCTATCACTACCTGGACGATGAACGGGTGAAAATCATCTTAGCGGAAGCCGGAGGAAAGGGAGTGGAAACGGGATTGTCGGCTGCTACCATCCAGCTGGGCCGGCTGGGCATCATTCATGGTTCCAAAACCCTGGTCATGCAGGATGAGGACGGGCAGATTCTGGAACCGTATTCCGTTTCGGCCGGACTGGATTACCCCGGCATCGGTCCCATGCATGCCAACTTAGCCGCACAGAAAAGAGCCACCGTGCTGGCTGTCAACGACGATGAAGCCCTGCGGGCTGCCTTCGAACTGACACGGCTGGAGGGCATCATTCCGGCACTGGAATCGGCCCATGCCTTAGGGGCTCTGGAGAAAGTGAAGTTCCAGCCTTCGGACATCGTGGTGCTGACCGTATCGGGAAGAGGCGACAAAGACATTGACACTTATCTGAAATACAAAAACAACCCCGAAATTTTTTAAACGAGAAAAAACATGAAGACATTTGCTTATACCACCCGCTACAAAACGCTGCCCGGCGACTTGCATACGCCCGTGAGCACGTACCTGAAGGTGCGCGACCTGTTTCCGCAAAGTATTCTGCTGGAAAGTTCCGATTACCACGGAGTGGAAAACAACCGCTCTTTTATCGGACTGAACCCCATTGCCAGTTTCTCCGTGAACCACGGAATCGTGACCACGGTCTTTCCGGACAAAAGCCGTGAAGAGCGTCCGCTCACTCCCGATTTCCAGGTGGAAGATGCTTTTCAATATTTCCTGAGACAGTTTCAGGTGGAAGGAGAATATGCCCGCTACGGAGGAGTGTACGGCTACACCACGTTCAATGCCGTCCGCTATTTCGAACAGATTCCGGTGAAAGACAGCAGCGACCCGAAGAACGATGCGCCGGAGATTCTCTACATTCTCTACAAGTACCTGATTGTGTTCAACGACTTCCAGAGCGAGATGGTGTTAGTGGAGTTGCAGGGCAACGACGAGCCGAGCCACATTGACGAAGTGGAGAAGGCGGTACTGAACCGCAACTACACCACCTACGCCTTTCGGGCGACGGGCGACACCACCAGTACGCTGACCGATGAGGAGCACAAGGCCAATATCCGCAAGGGAATTGCCCACTGCAAGAGAGGCGACGTATTTCAGATTGTGCTTTCCCGCCGTTTCATCCAGCGCTATGAAGGCGATGATTTCACCCTCTACCGGGCATTGAGAAGCATCAATCCTTCGCCTTACCTGTTCTATTTTGATTTCGGCGGTTTCCGGATTTTCGGTTCCTCTCCCGAAACGCATTGCAAGATTGAAGCGGGAAAGGCCACCATCGACCCCATTGCCGGCACCACCCGCAGAAGCGGAGACAAAAAGACGGATGCCGCACTGACCGAAGCCCTGCTGGCCGACCCGAAGGAGAATGCCGAACATGTGATGCTGGTGGACCTGGCACGGAATGACTTGAGCCGGAATTGCCACGACACACACGTGGAGTTCTACAAACAGCCGCAATACTACAGTCATGTGATTCACTTAGTGAGCAGGGTAAGCGGCACATTGGACGAGGAAGCCAACCCGATTAAAACGTTCATCGATACCTTCCCGGCCGGCACCCTCAGTGGGGCTCCCAAAGTAAAGGCCATGCAGCTCATCAGTGAAATCGAACCGCACAACCGGGGGGCTTACGGAGGTTGCATCGGCTTCATCGGGCTGAACGGCGATTTGAACCAGGCCATCACCATCCGCACCTTCGTGAGCCGTAACAACGAGCTCTGGTTCCAAGCCGGAGGGGGCATCGTAGCCAAAAGTGACGAGAACAATGAACTACAAGAAGTAAACAACAAGTTGGGAGCATTGAAAAAAGCCATTCTCCTGGCCGAAAAAATATAACACACCATGAAAATTGTCATCATCGATAACTACGACTCATTTGTGTACAACCTGAGTCATGCGATAAAAGAACTAGGAGCAGAAGTCACCGTGAAACGCAACGACCAGTTCCGGTTAGAAGAACTGGAGGAATTCGACAAGATTCTGCTGTCGCCCGGTCCCGGCGTTCCGGAAGAAGCCGGCCTGCTGCTGGATGTCATCCGCAGGTATGCCGGAAAGAAACCGATATTGGGGGTCTGCCTGGGCGAACAGGCCATCGGCGAAGTGTACGGAGGAAAACTGACTAACCTGGATGAGGTGTTCCACGGCATACAAAGTCCCATCAGTCTGACTGCGACGGACTATCTGTTCGAAGGACTTCCCTCTACCGTACAGGTAGGAAGATACCATTCCTGGGTAGTCGACCAAAAAGATTTCCCGGATTGCCTGGAAGTAACCGCCGTAAGTGAAGAAGGATACATCATGGCACTCCGTCACCGCACACTCGATGTGCGAGGCGTGCAGTTTCATCCGGAATCTGTTCTCACCCCCGAAGGAAAACAGATGCTGGGCAACTGGATACACCATCAATAAAGAAAACCCTATTTTCTCACTCATAAAACTTAGATACACAATATGAAACAAATACTGAAACGGATATTCCACCACGAAGAGCTGACACGCGAAGAAGCCTGCACGCTGATGCAGAGAATGACCGGTGGTGAGATGAATGAAGCACAGACAGCCGCCCTGCTTGCCGCCTTCCAGATGCGCGGGGTAAAAGTGGACGAATTGGTCGGCTTCCGCGATGCGCTGCTTCAGGCTTGCGTGCCTGTCGACTTGCATGAATTTCATCCCATTGACATCGTGGGTACCGGAGGAGACGGGAAAAACACCTTCAACATCTCCACATGTGCCTGCTTTGTCGTGGCAGGAGCCGGTTACCGGGTAGCCAAGCACGGAAACTACGGAGCCACTTCGGTGAGCGGGGCCAGCAACGTGATGGAACGCTACGGCGTAAAATTCACAAACGATGCGGACAAGTTGAAACGTTCCATCGAACAATGCGGCATGGCTTACCTGCACGCTCCCCTTTTCCATCCGGCCCTGAAAACCGTGGCTCCCGTGCGAAAGGCATTAGGCGTACGTACCTTATTTAATTTATTAGGCCCGCTGGTCAACCCCTGCCATCCGGCCTGCCAGTTGTTAGGAGTGGCCGACCTCCCGCAGATGCGGCTTTACACCAACACACTCCAGCAACTCGGCATCCAGTTTGCCGTAGTCAACAACCTGGACGGATACGATGAAATCTCGCTGACCGACGAATTCAAGGTGATGACCAACCGTTACGAAACCATCTATCGTCCTTCGGAGTTAGGTTTTTCCATGGCACGCCAGGAAGAACTTTACGGAGGAAACACCCCAGAAGAGGCAGCCGCCATTTTCGACCGGGTGCTGCATAATGAGGGCAGCAAGGCACAGACCGACTGCGTGCTGATCAATGCTTCGTTTGCCATCCAGGCACTGGAGCCTCAGAAAAAAATAGAAGAATGCGTGGCGCTGGCCAAAGAATCGCTCGAAAGCGGAAAAGCCCTGGCCACTCTACGCAAGTTCCTTACCCTTAACCAATAAACGAACGATGACTACTGATATCTTACATACCATTGTGGCTCATAAGCGCACAGAAATTGCCCTTCAGGAAGAAGCTGTATCCCAAGACTTCCTCATCCAGCAGTTGGGCACTACCCGTCCGTCGAAAAGTCTGAAACAGGCACTGGCCGCATCGCCCTCGGGCATCATTGCGGAATTCAAACGACGCTCCCCGTCGAAAGGAGATATTGCTCCACAGGCAGACCCGACCGTCATCGTCCCCGGCTATGAGCGTGCAGGTGCCTCCGGTATCTCCGTACTGACCGACCCGAAATTCTTTGGCGGCAACCTGAAAGATTTGCAGGCCGTCCGCCCGCTGACACACCTTCCGGTGCTGCGAAAAGATTTTATCGTCAGCCCCTACCAGTTATATCAAGCCAAGCTGGCCGGTACGGATGTGGTGCTTCTGATTGCAGCCGCCCTGACCGTGGACGAATGTAAAGCCCTGGGGAAACTGGCCCATCAGTTAGAGATGGAGGTCCTGCTGGAGATACACACGGAAAAAGAACTCGACTACCTGCACGAGCATGTAGACCTGATTGGGGTCAACAACCGGAACTTAGGCACGTTTCATACGGATGTGGAGAATTCGTTCCGCCTGGCCCGGAAGTTGCCGAAAGAACTGCTATGGGTATCCGAAAGCGGCATCTCGCAACCCGACACATTCAGGCAGTTGCGTGAAGCCGGTTTCAGGGGATTCCTGATGGGAGAAACTTTCATGAAAACGCCTTCACCGGAAAAGGCTTTGTCGGACTTTCTTCAAGCTCTTGCCTTATGATTGTCAAAGTGTGCGGCATGAGGGAGGCGGAGAACATCCGTCAGGTGGAGCAAACAGGGGCCGACTGGATGGGATTCATCGACTACGAAGGTTCTCCCCGCTATGTACCGGGCGTACCGGAATACCTGCCGGAGTCGGTGCAGAAAGTGGGGGTGTTTGTCAATGCTTCCCTTCCGCGAATCCGGGAAAGGAGGACAGCATGGCAACTGAATTTCGTCCAGCTCCACGGAAAGGAATCGCCGGAGTTTTGCCGGGAAGTGCAACAGACCGGCCTACGCGTCATCAAGGCCTTCGCCCTGCGTACGCCTGACGACCTGCTGGCAACGGAAAGCTATGCCGCCTGCTGCGACTATTTTCTGTTCGACACTCCCTGCAACGGATTCGGAGGCTGCGGCAAAAGCTTCGACTGGGAAATGCTGACGCACTACCACGGCGAGACGCCTTTCCTGTTAAGCGGAGGGCTGAAGCCTGAAAGCCTGGATGCGTTACTGAAATTCAGCCATCCCCGCTGGGCCGGCATCGACCTGAACAGCGGCTTTGAACAGGCTCCCGGCCTGAAAGATGTGACTGCCCTCTCTGACTTTATTGACTCTTTCAAACAAAACAAGTACAACCTCTAAAAAACTTAGTGATATGAATCGCATTGACCAATTATTCCAGACACATAAAGACCACGTGCTTTCCATTTATTTCTGTGCAGGTACCCCGACCTTGGAAGGTACCGCCGAAGTCATCCGCACCTTAGATCGGAAAGGAGTACAGATGATTGAAATCGGTATCCCGTTCAGCGACCCGATGGCCGACGGTCCTGTCATTCAGCACGCAGCCACACAGGCCCTGCACAACGGCATGACGCTCCGCAAGCTCTTCGGCCAGCTGGAGCAAATCCGCACAGATGTCCGCATCCCGCTGGTACTGATGGGCTACCTGAACCCCATCATGCAGTATGGTTTTGAGAATTTCTGCCGGCAATGTCAGGCATGCGGCATCGACGGCGTGATTATTCCCGACCTTCCTTATAAAGACTACTTAGAAAGCTATCGTCCCATTGCACAACAATACGGCATCCACGTGATTATGCTCATCACGCCGGAAACCAGCGAAGAACGCATCCGGCAAATCGATGCGCATACCGACGGATTCATCTATATGGTATCTTCTGCGGCCGTGACGGGAGCACAAAAGGAATTCAATGCACAGAAGCAGGCTTACTTCCAGCGTATCAAGCAAATGCAGTTGCGAAACCCACGGATGATCGGGTTCGGAATCTCCAATAAATCCACTTACGAATCGGCAGCGGCATACGCCTCCGGATGCATCATCGGGAGCAAGTTCGTGACCTTGCTCGAAGAAGAAAAAAATGCAGAAAAAGCTATCGACAAACTGTTGGAAATGCTAAAAAACGAAGGATAATTAATCATTCTGCTATTTTTAGCGGCTTATTCTTTCAGTCAAAGCATATTTTTTCTATCTTTGTGCCAAACTAAACGAAGCATCAAATGATAAAACCAGATTATCCTTCCGTATTACTCATCTACACTGGAGGTACAATCGGTATGATTGAAAATCCGGAAACCGGTGCCCTGGAGGCATTTAACTTCGACCAACTTCAGGAGAACGTGCCGGAACTGAAACGGTTCAACTACCGCATTTCCTCTTACCAGTTTAACCCTCCTATCGACTCCTCAGACATGGAGCCGGCCTTGTGGGCCAAACTGGTCAAAATCATCCAATATAACTACGATAACTTCGACGGGTTCGTGATTCTGCACGGCACGGACACCATGGCTTATACCGCTTCCGCACTGAGCTTCATGCTGGAGAACCTGAGCAAACCGGTCATCCTTACCGGAAGTCAGCTGCCCATTGGTGTGCTACGTACAGACGGAAAGGAAAATCTGATTACTTCTATCGAAATAGCCGCTGCAAAACATCCGGACGGAACTGCCGTGGTACCGGAAGTCTGCATTTTCTTCGAGAACCACTTGTTGCGTGGAAACCGTACGACCAAGATTAATGCAGAAAACTTCAACGCGTTCCGTTCCTACAATTATCCGGCACTGGCTACGGCCGGTATCCACATCAAGTACGAATACGACCGTATCCGGAAGGTGGATCCCAACCTGCCCATGCATGCACACTATGTCTTCGATACGAATGTGATTATCCTGACACTTTTCCCGGGTATTCAGGAAAACATCGTGCGCACGGTACTCAACACACCTGGTCTGAAAGCGGTAGTACTCAAGACGTATGGTTCCGGAAATGCGCCCCAGAAGCCCTGGTTCATCCACTTGCTGGCAGAAGCTACGGCAAAGGGAATTGTCATCGTCAACATTTCACAATGCCAGACGGGTATGGTAGAAATGGCACGTTACGAAACCGGTCTGCACCTGCTCGATGCAGGTGTCATCAGCGGATATGATGCCACCGTGGAAAGCGTGCTCACCAAGCTGATGTTCCTGCTCGGCCACGGTCTTACTCCCAAGGAAATACGCAGCGAAATGAACCGTTCCATAGCCGGAGAGTTTACCAAGCCCATGTTGTAACCTAAATGTAACATCTATTTCATAAGGACGAAACAAGAAAGGGTCATCTTTGTAACGAAAACTAAATCACATTGAATTTTGTATTAATTAATAGAAAATACGCATGAACGATTACCGGATTTTAGTTGTAGACGATGAAGAAGACTTGTGCGAGATTCTAAAATTCAATCTCGAAATGGAAGGATACATGGTAGATACTGCCAATTCCGCCGAAGAAGCCTTGAAACTTGAATTGCCACGTTACAACCTGATACTGCTGGACGTGATGATGGGAGAAATTTCCGGATTCAAAATGGCCAGCATGATGAAAAAGAACAAGGATACACAGAACATTCCTATCATTTTCATCACCGCAAAGGATACGGAAAATGATACGCTGACCGGATTCAACCTGGGAGCGGACGACTATATTTCAAAGCCTTTCTCTCTGCGTGAAGTCATCATGAGAGTAAAGGCGGTGTTACGACGCACAGCCGGCGTACAAACCCAGGTGCCCGAACAGCTGATTTATAAAGGACTGTCGGTCAACATTCCGAAGAAGAAAGTAACCATCAACAACGAGGAAATTTCATTAACGAAAAAAGAATTTGAAATACTTCTGCTCCTGTTGCAGAACCAAGGACGCGTATTCTCCCGCGAAGACATTCTGGCGAAAGTATGGCACGATGAAGTGTACGTGCTCGACCGTACGATTGATGTGAATATCACTCGCCTTCGCAAGAAAATCGGTGAATACGGTGCTTGTATCGTAACCCGCCTCGGTTATGGATACTGTTTCGAATGTGAATAAATTACGGTGGCACAATCATGACAAAATTTTCTTATCGCATCCTCCCTTTCAGTCAGAGGCTGTTTCTTTCTGTCATATTCCTTTTCCTGGGATATGCAGTATGCTTTATGCTGTTTCAATACAAACGCGAAAAGGCTTACAAAATAGAATTACTGAACACGCAGCTGCAAAACTATAACAACCAGCTGTGCGACTTTCTGGCCGATCATCATGGGGTCAACTCTGACTCCATGCAGAGCTATGTGACGACTCACATGATGCCCAACCTGCGGGTTACGCTTATTGAGCCGTCAGGGAAAGTAGTGTACGACAATACAAATGCCAACTGGAAAAGCTTTGCCAACCACTCTTCCCGCAAGGAAGTGCAAGACGCACTCATGTACGGAAGCGGCTATTCCATCAGCCGCCCGTCGGAAAGCATTCAGGGAGAGGAATATTTTTATTCCGCACGCTATTATCCTCCCTACCGCATCATCATACGGTCTGCCCTTCCCTACAACCTGAGTCTGGCAGAACACTTGCAAGCTGACTCCGGCTACTTATGGTTTGCGCTGATTATCTGTCTGGTACTGATTTTCATCTTCTACCGTTTTACTAGGAAGCTGGGCAAGTCCATCACCAAACTGCAACAGTTTGCCATGAAGGCCGACCGGAACGAACCGATTGACATGGACATCCTGCAAACTTTCCCAAAGAACGAACTGGGAGAGATTTCACAACACATCATTAAGATATACAAACGCCTGCACCGGGCGAAAGAAGCACTCTATATTGAGCGTGAGAAACTGATTTCGCACCTTCAGACCTCACACGAGGGATTGGGTGTCTTTACCAAAGAACGGCAGGAAATCCTGGTCAACAACCTGTTTACGCAATACATCAACAACATATCCGACCGCAACCTGCGTTCTACCAATGAAATTTTCGACATTCCAGAACTGCAACCCATCATTGAGTTCTTAAACCGGAACGAAGGCAATTTCAGCAAAGAGGAAAAGCGGTATGCCATGCACCTCAACAAGAACGCTCGCTCGTTCACCGTGGAATGCATCATCTTTCAGGATATGTCGTTCGAAATATCCATCAACGATATTACCCAGGAAGAAGAGCAGGCCCGTCTGAAACGTCAGCTGACACAGAATATCGCCCACGAGCTGAAAACGCCTGTCAGCAGCATTCAGGGATACCTGGAAACCATTATCAGCAACCCGAACATTCCGCAAGAAAATGTCCGTGTCTTCCTGGAAAGAAGTTATGCCCAAAGCAACCGCCTGACCTTCCTGCTACGCGATATCTCTGTGCTGACCCGAATGGACGAGGCACCGGAACTGGTAGAGAAAGAGCAGGTAAACCTGAGCAAGATTGTAGAAAACATCTTGAACGAGGTAGCACTCGGTCTGGAAGAAAAGCATATCACTGTGGTGAACAAGCTCCCGTCGGAAGTCATACTGACAGGAAGCAGTTCGCTGCTCTACTCCATCTTCCGCAACCTGACCGACAATGCCATCGCCTATGCGGGTAATGACATACAAATCACCATCAACTGCTTCCGCGAGGATGAGAAATTCTACTATTTCAGTTTCTCTGATACCGGTGTGGGAGTACCCGAAGAGCACCTGAACCGCCTGTTCGAACGCTTCTATCGGGTAGACAAGGGACGTTCACGGAAATTAGGAGGTACAGGTTTGGGACTGGCCATCGTGAAGAACGCCGTGTTGTTCCATGGCGGAACCATCTTCGCCAAGAACATGCCGAAAGGAGGACTGGAATTTGTCTTTACACTGAAAAAGGACATACAAGGATAAAGCGCTCCAGGCAAGACATTCTATAATTAAAACTGCTACAATTTCCCCTAGTTCCAGTACTTCCGTGGAAGTACTGGAGTACTCCTCTAAAAGTACTGCAGTACTCCTTTGACAGTACTGGAGTACTTCCTTGGCAGTACTGAGTCAAACTCAACCGAGCTGGGTTCCTTAGTCAGAAAATTATTAGATTCTGATATACCTTTTTCCCGTCTCATAGGCTATCATTATATTTTTCCGTATTTCAATACTTTAGTTAATACCTAATACTTCATACTATTAAAATTCTCTCATTTACTAACGTTATTTTATAGTACACCTTTAAATTATATATCAACGAAACGGATTCTTTTATTAATGGCCATAGCTACTCCATAATTTCTTTGATACATTATAGGTGTAAGTTTTCTTTTCATTAAACATAAATATAGTATATTCATTCTTATTTTTATTGAAATGAATAGAGGCATACTCTTTATCATATTCATAAGGAATATAAAAATAAACTACAGTCTTCCACTTTGATGAATTTTTTTCTTGCTTTATCTGTAAAATTTCTTCATTTGTAAGAAATCTGTTTGTCCAGTATTTAGTATATAATCTATCATCTCTTACATTCCTAACATTTGCTCCATTAATTGAAAACCTATTTTCATCAGCAGCTTCATTCCAAAAAAAGAATTCATTGGTAAAACCACGATAATATGAATAAGCATTTATCAAATCTTCATTTGTAACATATAATTTAGAAGGTATAGAATCAAAGATATATACTTTATCGGCATTTAGATATTTTATTGCTTCTATCAAGGTGGTCGTATCTCTTCGGGTATATCTTTTATCTGTCAAAATAGCAGCTTCCCTACCATCTAATGCATTTCGTTTGATAATTTTAGCTATAGTATCACCATTATTATTTACATATGCAGTTCGATATTGATAAGGCGTTATATGAAATTCAGTATTTACCTTTAACCTAGACAGTTCCCAATCTTTAGAATTTACCAATTCTTTCATTTCTTCTGATATAAAATAATTAGAGGAATCACCAATAAACATGTCGTACCCTTCAATATCATAATATTGTGCAATTGACTCAGACATCATAAATATAGAATCCTTTTCTATATCTTTAAACATAGCTAAATAAGCAATCTTATTAATATCGTCTTTCTTAACCATTTGAACGATTTTTTCTCCTTTTTCACCAATAAAGGCATTATATACCTTATTTTCTTGATCACAAGAAAATAACATAGGTAAACATAATAAGATTAATAATATTCTTGTCATAATCTTCTTAAATGTAGTGATTATTTTAATCATTTATTGTGAGGCCTTTAAATGTAAAATACACTATATTCACCTCTATATTACTTCTCTTTTAAATACATAATAGGCCTATTTCCTCTCAATCATCAGCCCCCTATTAATTGATTTGAGAAGGAAATAGGCTTATATTTAATGATATCAGATGATTATTAACTAAATCCACCCCCTCCATCTTCTCCGGTACCTCCGCTTTCGGTACTGCTACCGCCAACGTCATCACTTCCGCTGGAAGTAATACCTTTAGCTTTTTTATAGTCTGCAAGACTGGCATAGCTGATGCCTTCGTCCAATACTCCGGCATTTTGGAATTGAATACCTTGGAGTACACTTTCACGGAATTCCTTGCTTGGAGTGAATATGATACGTGGATTCTTAATCA
>OHAE01000190.1_pt1 | contig 57711 bp, 74 predicted proteins | sample 1577061 | NCBI WGS metagenome assembly OHAE01 (sample SAMEA3541535, study PRJEB24748) | human gut metagenome | biome: human gut; feature: human-associated habitat; material: faeces | place: China | collected 2012
AATGTCAGATTTGGCTCTGCGATAAAAGCTATTTTGTGACGCCTGCGGCACAAGATAGCCAACGTCAAGTTACACTTGACGTGTGAAAAATAAGCGCATCAGCGTTATTTTTTCACACTAGTGGGCCTCCAGCCAATTCTTTCCTTCTTTCAAATCCACTTCCAGTACCACTGCAAGCTTTGCCGCATTTTTCATGGCATCCGTCATGAGCTGCTTGACTTCTTCCACCTCATCCTGATGCGCCTCTACGAGCAGTTCATCATGCACCTGCAAAATCAGACGGGATTTTAAGCCGCGTTCCTTTAACCGGTTATAGACTTCTATCATCGCGAGCTTGATAATATCCGCCGCCGTTCCCTGAATCGGTGCATTCATGGCAACACGCTCACCAAATGAACGCTGCATGAAATTGCTGGACTTAATTTCAGGAATAGGACGTCTTCTGTTAAACATCGTCAGCGAATAACCGTGTTCCTTTGCAAAAGCCACCAGCTCATCAATATAAATCTTAATCCCCGGATAGGCTTCAAAATATTTTTCAATATACTCTGCCGCCTGCTTCTTTGAAATGCTTAAATCCTGGCTCAGTCCGAAAGAGCTGATACCATAAACAATGCCGAAATTGACCGCCTTTGCGTTTCTTCTCTGTTCCGGCGTTACCTCGTCAAACGGCACATGAAAGACCTGCGAAGCAGTTGTTCTGTGAATATCCTGTGCGGAATTATACGCTTCTATGAGTTTCTCATCACCGGACATGTGTGCAAGAATCCGCAGTTCAATCTGTGAATAATCGGCATCTAAAAAGACATAGCCGTCCCTCGGAATAAAGACCTGACGAATCTTTTTGCCAAGCTCCATGCGGATTGGAATATTCTGGAGATTCGGCTCGGTACTGCTGATTCTGCCGGTTGCTGTAATCGTCTGGTTAAACGTGCCGTGGATTCTGCCATCCTCCTGAATGTAGCCAGCCAGCCCGTCTGCATAGGTGGATTTCAACTTTGTCATCTGACGGTAATCCAGTATTTTCTGAACCACCGGATACTCCGGTGCCAGCTTTTCCAGAATATCTGCCGCCGTGGAATAGCCGCTTTTGGTTTTCTTTCCGTTTGGCATGCCCATTTTTTCAAAAAGAATCACACCAAGCTGTTTTGGCGAATTGATATTAAACGTTTCTCCGGCATCGGCATAAATCTCCTGCTCCAGTACCGCAATTTTTTCACCGAGCATTGTGCCGTATTCTTTTAATGCAGCACTGTCCACACGGATTCCCTCTGCCTGCATTTCATAAAGCACAAATACGAGCGGCATTTCAATATCAAAAAACAGCGACCGCATATTTTCTTCTTCTAAGGCCTTATAAAGCGGTTTCCACGCCGTCATTGCAATATAGCTTTCCATGCAGAGCAGTCTGCAGAGCGTTTCCTGCTGTGTGTCCGCTGCCTCGGCTAAGGTTGTTTTTCCGAGCAGTTCTGCCCTTGAATTAAGTGTCAGCCCGCAGAAATCTTTTGCAATTGTATCATAAGTATATTCTTGATTTGTCGGATTTAATAAATATGCTGCAATCGCGGTATCAATAAATTGATCCTGCGATACCTTTAACCGGGTATCCTTGCTGTCCCCCGGACAATTTCTGAACAAATCCAACTTTTCTTTTAATGCCATTACCGCAATCTGACGGGACGGACACTGCTGTACCAATTCTGAAAGCTTGTCTGTCAGGTATTCCTGTGTCACAAAACCCGAAACCGGAATGTAAGCGGTTTTTTCGGGACTGACCGCAAGGGAAATACCGTATAAAACGCCCTTTTCAACTGCCGCCGCAAAACCGATAACCGCATTTTTATCTGTACGTACCTTGTTCTGTGCCTGTGCAAAAAGTTCTTCCACTTCCGAAAATTCCGTCACACACGTAAAATACCTGTCTGCTTCCAATGTAATTCCGGTATCTTCCTGATTAAAACGCTTTAAAAAGGATTTAAAATTAAACCGCTTAAACAGTTCATATGCTTCCGGCGTGTAATATCCGCCGACTGCCGCATTTTCAAGATCATAATCGACCGGTACGTCAATATCAATCGTTGCGAGGAATTTGCTTAATTTCACCTGTTCTACATTTTCACTGATGGATTTTTTTGCCTTCGGCGGCTTTAATTCGTCTAGGTGTTCAAAAATTGTTTCGATATTGTGGTACTGTGTAATCAACGCCGAAGCCGTCTTTGGACCGACCCCCGGCGCACCCGGAATATTATCCGAAGTATCACCCATCAGCGCTTTCATATCAATAAATTCAAGCGGTGTCACACCGTAGAGTGTCTCCACGTCCGCCGGAAGATAATCCTCTACTTCCGTGACACCTTTCTTTGTCTTTGGAATACGGATTTTAATGTGTTCTTCCGCAAGCTGCAATAAATCCCTGTCCCCGCTGATAACGGAAACGTCCAGCCCTTTTGCCGCGGTTTTCTTGGCAATCGTTCCCAGTAAATCGTCTGCTTCGTAGCCCTCTTTTTCTACAATGGTAATCTGCATGGCGCGCAGCAGTTCCTTAATCAGCGGAACCTGCTGTTTTAACTCCGGTGCCATCGGTTTTCTCGTTCCCTTGTATGCCGCATATTCCTTATGCCGGAAAGTCGGCGCACTCAGATCAAACGCAACCGTGATATAATCCGGTTTTTCCTCATCAATAAACCGGAACATGATATTTAAAAATCCATACAGCGCATTGGTATGGATTCCCTCTGCATTGGTTAAATCCGGCACTCCGTAAAATGCCCTGTTTAAAATGCTGTGTCCATCTATTAAAATTAATTTTTTACGCAAAATAGCCTCCTGCTGTTGTTACATTCTTAGTAATACCGGATAATTATCCATAAAATCAGCGTGAGTACAATGCACAGGTTTGCCGCATACCAGCATAACCGCACAAAATGATTCCACGATTTCAATTTTTCCAGTTTTGCACGGCTGTTTTTCAGTTTTAATTCAACCAGTCCTTTAAAATCATACTGTTCCATCAGTTCCCGGTAACATTTATCCACGACAGCCGTATTTTCATCTTCGCTTAATCCATAGGCAACAATGTAATAAATTTCAAATTCTTCCCTACAGTCCTTACATGATTCTACATGCTGTATAAAAAATTCCTCCTGTTTTATATCCAGCTGACCATGGTCAAATTTTCCAATCATTTTCTGGACTTTTTTACAATCTGCCATGTCTATACTCCATTCTGCCGCACCGGCGGTATCCATGCTCTTTCTCACCTTTTATCCGTAACTATATTAGAGTACCACAATCCGTTCTTTTTTTCCACCTGCATTGCCATATTTTTTCAAAAAGGTGTTGATTTTAAAAAATGAATGTGTTATGATTGTATAGTCGCGTTATTAAAAACGTATTTCAGCCGATGTGGCGGAATTGGCAGACGCAGCAGACTCAAAATCTGCCGGTGGCAACATCGTATGGGTTCGAGTCCCATCATCGGCACTCTCTTTTATCTTCGCAAAGCGCGATAAACAGTGGGTTTACAGCCATAACTGGTACTTCAAAATTTGATTACCTTCGGTTACTTTTGATTACCTTTTGGCACTCCCCTTAGAATTTTATTGCTTCATCAATTTGTTTCGTTTGATTTTCTCTCGATTTATTGCTGAAGTAGTAAAATTCTTTTGTTGTTTTTATATTTGTATGTCCCATTTGCTTAATTATCAAGCTATCATCAACATTACTATCTACAAGTAAAGTTCCATATGTTTTTCGTATTTTATGTGATGATTTTCTTGTTATCTCCAACTTCTTACAAGCTTTAATAATTCTTTCATTTAGAGCACTTGCACGGATTCGTTTTCCATTTTTCATGAAAAGATACTCTCCGTTTGGATTAAGTTGTTTAATTCGGTTAATTGTATCCATCGTTTTGGAAGTAAGTATAATATATCTCACTCCAGCATCTGTTTTTGGATATTCTCGAACTTCAAATATATATTTCCGAGTAAATTCATCTTTATATTTAATCTCCGTCCTTTGAATATGTAGACGATTTCCTACAATATCCGTTGGTTTTAATGCTGCTAATTCACCAATTCTTACGCCAGTTTGAAACTCAAGCAAAATTCCAAGATTTTCAATTGTTGGATTACTCTTTAAGTATTCAATTACCTTTGGTATTTCATCTTCGAGAAACACCTGTTCTTCATCATTTTTTATTGTCTTTGCAAACATTTTACTTGAAATTTCTAAATCTCCAAAAAAGCAGGTTATGCTTAATTGAGTATATTTTTTCTTTTTTGCATATTTGAATATGCCACTTACTAAAGTTCTAATATTGGAATAACATTTAGATGTTAATTTGTGGTCTGCTATTGTAGTTTTTATAAATGTTTCCAACATCTCTACAGTGATATCAGCAATTGGAATGTTATTCAACTCAGATTTTTCGATAAACTTAACAAAATCGGCTTCGTATCTGTCATATGTTCCTCTGCATATTTCTCCATATTTAAGCTTTTCCTGTGTCCATTCGTCAAATACACTTCTCATCGTTGGATTCAATTCTTTCTCTGCTTTATCCCAGTATTCTATAATAAGTTCATTAATAGCTTCCTTTGTTGTGCGTTTTTTTAACACTCTTCCCTTTTCTTTATCTGGCAAATATGTTCTCCATTTACCATCTTTTCCTTCCCATATTTTATATGGGTGTTCTTTTAATAATTCTTCTCTTTTATGCATAATTATTTTATTCTGCACATACGGTAGGTTTAGAATACCATTTTTCACCGCATATTTCAATATTTCATCTTCTGATATGGCTAATGCCATTATAAACACTCCAGTTTTAATTCAATATAGTTCTCTTACGTTTCATAATACTTATTTTCCGTTTCAAAAATTTGTTGTTGTAACTTTATTGCAAAAAAAATACCAACCATCGAATATTGACGGCTGGTAATGTCTATTCCTTATATTTATTAATTAAATTTTTATATAACATTTCACTATCTTTAGGAAAATTCTTGTATCGCTCTAAAAATTCTCTTGGGCTTCTTCTTATTTTAAAATCACTGTACAACTTAGAGAAGAACTGACTATGTATAAAAACAAAAAACATAAACACGCTTAACCCAAAAAGGAAGCATAATTTTCCGAATATAGATATGATAAATAATATACCTAATAAAATATATGAATTTCTAATGCCACCGGTTGCAACTATACGAACTTCATCTTCATCCAAGATTTGATAATCTGAAACCGAATATGTTATGTTTTTATATTTTTTGTTTCTCACAAAGAAAATATCTACACCTAGCAATGACAATTTTCCTTTGTAAAATGGTATATAGAAAGCAATAGCTGGATGCTCTTCATATTTTTTCAATTCTAATGCGTGTCCCATTTCATGAAAAAACGGCTCAATCACACCAATATATAACACAAATATAATTAATGATATAAATATATCTTGCATGTACATTCTCCCTTTTTTGTTTTATCAATAGTTAATCATACCACTCCAACCGCCAATATTCAATTATCAATGTACATTTAACGAACCTTGTATTTTTACAAACAAACTATATATTTTCTTACTAAATGCTATGTTTATTAGCAAAAATACAACATTAGTTACTTTTCTGTTTTTCCATATCACCTTTTTGCCGATATGGTTCTGGCATCGTTTTGGGCATCCAGGCCATCACTTATCACTCCAATCTTGTAATCTCCATAGCCTGTCCGCAATGCCAACAATACACAGTGTCTTGATTTACAGTATTTCGACGCTTCTTGACTGTTTCATTGTATGTACCACATCTCGGGCAAGTACACAAATCCCATCCGACAAGTTTCTTTGGTATCTGCTTCCCCCTTACTTCTTGCAGTTCTTTCACCGTCCCCAATGCTCTGTACTGGTCCAGTTCTTTAAAACCTGCAATTATAACCTCTGCTTTTTCTTTTCTCCCTGCATAAAGCATAGGACTTACATTAGGCTCATTCTTTGCGATATGGTCTAAAGTAACCACGGCGTCGTCTCTGACATTTTTAATCCACTTAATTGCCTTTGTTTCCTGTTCATTCATCACAACACCCCATTTCTTTGAGTAATTCGTCAATAGACTCTGTCCAATTTCTTTCGTTAATATGGTTTGGCAAATCATCATAATTATCTTTCAGTTTCTCGCACCGCTCAAATTCGATTACCCACACCCAAGGGTTTGCATCCCAGCCGTATCGGTCAAGGTCGGATTTCTTGACGGTGGAGTTCCACAACTTTCCGAAAGTCTCCGGATATGCCTTTTCCATTAACATATCGTGATACTCATCGCTTAAAGTCTGGTAATCATCCCAGATACCCTCTTTCTTGCACTCTTCAACCGTAATATCATTCAGTTGCTCAACCCTCACATCCGTAACCTTTAACCATAGTCTTGCTGCTTCTTTTGGCATATGGATGGACGGATACCATCTGTTGTTTTCTCCTGGAAGGCATTCTGCTTTTATATCAATACCATCCGCTTTGTAACAATACTCTAGTTTTGGCTTTCCATCTTCGTCCGGAACATAATGGTCTGTCCATGTTTCCCGGACATACAGAATATCTCCCGGCTGGAATGGCTCTTTATATATTGCATTTATCAATTCATTGTCCGTCATATCGCAATAAGGTTTGAACAACATTTTCTTTTCTCTTATGTACTCTTTCGGCAGATTATTAGGGCATTTATCACATCCAAGCCCTATAATCTGTTTTGGTTTCACACATCGCCTTGTAACAGTCTTTCTTCCGTCAAGAATAGCCTTTACCATTTCGGTATTGAATAAAATCGGTTTAATTGCCATCCACTCCACCTCCTTTCACGATCTCGATTGCTCTTTCATAAGCGCATTCCGCACCGCCATAGTAATTTGCTGATGCTCCGCACATTCCGGCGATTGCTTCTGTCTTCGCTGATTCGCTTATTTGTATTGATTTCTCCAACTGCTCCACAACCTTGTCCGGGTCGTAAGCGGTCGGCATTTCATCAAATGCATCAATAATCAAATTTGCTTTGATATTATCCGGTTCGTCTGAAAGAATGTCATACACTCTTTCCATGAAATCTTCTCTATTGACATCCGCATCAATCAGTCTCATTCTCTTCTCCATTCCTTCCATCAAATTCGCACACCAATTTGTCACAATTCCAAACAGAACACCAACGCTCTAGGTATTCACACCAAAACATTCTCTCCACCTGCTATCTTCAACGCTTCCTCGGCTTCTTCACGAATGAGGAATACGGTTTTGCCAATATCGGAAAAGTTAAACTGCATCATGTAGCCATGATTTTCATAGCAAACATTGAACAGTCCGCCACCCATTTCTTCTGAATCATTCAAGCCAATAAAGGCAACCTGTACACGATATGGTGCATCTTTTGACCTAAAATACCAACCTTGCATTCTGTGATTAGTCCATAGAATATCTCCCACCTTGCACGGCAGTTTCAGCAGTAAGCCCTGTTCCTCTAAATCCTCGTAATGCCCTAATTTTTCGCACATATCATGTTGTAATTCGCATCTGTTACATGCCATACTAAGTCCAAGTCCGTCACATTTTTCAAAACACTTTGGATAATAATATGCGGTATTACTTTCATTTCTTTTTGTTAATCTCTCCATGCTCTACCTCCTACACTTCCGATTCTTTCCTAAGATAATCCATATATCCCATTGACTGTTCAAGCACATATACAGATACCGCATTGGTTATACGCCCCACCAAATCATCAGAATCTTTCTCTCTTTCATAAGTTGCACGTACAACTTCGCCAATCTGTGTGTACTGTGCTTTGCCTTGGCTGTTAATCCATGCCGTCAAATCCATTACTTCCTTACTGACTATCTTGGATTTAAGGTAATCGGTTAATTCTATCTGTCCTTCACATTGATAGTTCATAGTCTCCCTCCTACGCCACAAACGATAACTGCTCTCCGCCATAGTCAATTCTCATATTCTTTGTTCGCTCACATCGACACAATTCTGGAAGATTTGCCTTTACCAATGCTGCAGGAATCGGCGGACAAACCGCATTTCCGCATCTTCTGACCTGTTCACTTCTTGGATAAGGCTTACCTGTGTCATCATGGTCAATTATGTAATCATCCGGGAATCCCTGGCACCCATATAATTCCTTTGGTTCAAGCATACGAAGCCCGATATCAACAATCTGATAATCAACACCATTAACCGTTACCAACCCAAATCTGTCCTTTGTTGTAACCGTATTTCTCCCAAATCAGCTTGCCGTTCTTATCTTTTAAGCCTGTGCATTGACAGATTGTATCTGGAATTACTTCATGCATCACAATTATTCTTCCAATCTCATTTCTAACTTTTACAATATTGCCCACAGGATGTATATAATACTTTCCATTGGAAACAATAAGATTTCCAATGACCCAAACATTGTTAAATTCTCCTTTTTCTTTTGGAGTTGTCTTAGCTTTATACAAATATCTATTTTCCATAGTCTCTCCTATTCCGCTTCTGATTGAAGCCATTCAAGTATTGTTGGTGCTTTTGCTCGGCAATCTTTACAAGAAATTTTACCTTGCCCGCAGTCTTTATCTACATATCCTATAAAATCTACAAAGCAAGTGCTTTCCATTTCCTGTATAAACTCTATCAGTTCTTCATCCGACATATTCCTTATTCTGTCGGCATTGGTGTGCTTATCGCTCATTTTCTCCACCTCTCAATTCTTTCAGCTTTCAGTTTTGCTTCTGCTTCGGATTCTGTTAAAAACCACTCATCTTCAAATTCTTCAAGTGCAACAATTTCATAGCAATCCGGGTCGATATATACCTTAAAGCAAAAACAATCAACATCATCTGCTTCTGAAATTCCTATCACATGAGCTTCCTCGACTCCATATCTTTTCACAATATAAATATTGTCTCCCACCTTGCAAGGCAGCTTGACAAGTCTTCTCTGTCCCTCTAAGTCCTCATATTCTTTTAACTTCTCCCTTAACTCAGCCATAGCCCATAAGTTACGATAGAATACCGCTAAAAGTCCTATTGTGTCACTCACTCCAACTGACAGCATTTCAGCCATATACTGGTCAAATCTCTCATCTGACATATAAGATAAATCTTCATCACACATATCTTTGACAAGTTTTCTAACGAGCTCTCTGCTGTCAATATCCTGCTCATAATCCCTATATCTTGCATTGTGTTTTTCATCTATGTAACAACTGTTATGTGCCAGTTCAATCATTGGCATCATATCAGCTACTGGTTTATTGCTTGTTAATCTCTCCATTTCTTGCTCCTTTTCACATAAAATCAAACAGCGTTGGCTCATCGACTTCATTCTCTGCCGCCTGCAAGTATCCGACACCGTCCCGGAAGTAATCTGGATTCAGTTCACAGCCTTTACCGTTTCTGTGCATTTTTACCGCTGTCATTGGTACTGTCATCAGCCCTCCAAATGGGTCATATACCGTATCGCCCTCATTTGAATACCTGTTGATGATGCGTTCTACAATATCAAGCTGTAACGGGCATACGTGCATCTGCGCCCTTCTTCTGCTCTGCGTAGTATTGAGTGTCCTCATTCTGTTGATATCGTCCCATACTTCCAGCTGATTCCACGAACCCGGTGCAACCACCATAAACGTTGCCGGAAGTTTCCCGTCTTTGTCCAGTTCTTCCGCCAGTTTCACATGTTCTTCGTAGTCATATACATTCCCTCGGCTGTATTCCCTGTACACCTTTTGCAGATTATTTACCGGAATATCTTGTAATTCATCTTTGCTGATTAATCTGTCACCAGAACTTCTCCAATATCCATGTGCATCAATCTGCCACTGGGCACGTGTGTAATCTTCTTTTGATTTCTTAACCGGTACATCAGCATAAGCCGTTGATTTATTTGTAGGTAGTTTTCTGAACAACAGAATATACTCAGGACAGCCTACTCCCATTTTGGAACCGTCTTTGCACTGTTCTGTCCAGCCCAATCTATATGTCTGATTATTTTCCCGGACGACATCTGTAACAACCGTAATCATTCCAAAGTACTGAAATCCATGCTTTATATAATGTTCGATACATACAGCGTGAAACGGTTCTATCGTTGGCATACCTGTTCCGGTTGTATTACCAAATAATACACGGTCTTTTACATGAATTGCCGCAACCCTTCCAGGCTTTAATACCCGCAGTAATTCAGGTGTCAGATAATCCATCTGTTCAAAAAACCTGTCTGTATTTTCGTTGTGTCCGAAATCATTGTAATTGGCGCTGTATTCGTAATGATTGCCAAATGGGATTGACGTATGTATCAAATCTACACTATTGCTCTCCATTGCCCTTGTTTCTTCCACACAGTCACCGTAAACCGCCGTGTAATGCTTTCCAGTTACCGTTCTTTCTTCTCTGCTTCCTTCCACACCCATTTTCCTTTCCAAACGCTCCGCCTTATTCGCTGCGTTTAATCCATATTTCTTAACTATCTGAATCATCTTATCTACCATGTGATTATGATTTTCCCATTTTTCCAGCAACGTTTCCTTGATTCTTCCCTCATTCTCCATGTAAATGATATCTATAATCACCGGCTCTTTCTGTAAAAATCGATAACACCGGTGCACCGCCTGGATAAAATCGTTAAACTCATAATCAATTCCAAGAAATATCTCGCGATGGCAATACCTCTGAAAATTGCATCCGGATCCTGACAATGATTTCTTTGTGGCAAATAATTTTGTTCGTCCATTCGAGAAATCAATCACTCTCTGCTCACGCAAGTCATAATCCATAGATCCGTAGATATCTACTGTTTCCGGCAGTGCTTTTTTTATTGCATGTCTCTCATTTTCCAGATCGTGCCATAAAAGAAAATGATCTTCTGGCGATTCTTCTACAATTCGTTTCATTTCTTGCACTCTGCGGTCAATGCTCTCTCTTTTTACAGTTGCTGCTTCTTTCAATCCTTCTGCCGCTTTCTGGAATAACTGTATCTGTCCGTCACGATCTGCGGTATCGCCATAATGCACCGGTAATTCATGCCATCTCACATCGAGTGGCGGCAGATCATATCCTTCATCAGAATATACCGGATTGAGATCTGAAGGTTTCGTGATGAAAAGTGCCCAGCTCGATACCCACATCCAGAATTCATCTTCCATATTCGGATATAACGTCAAGTTATTAGCTTTCGTACTGTCTCTTTGAAAAAATCGTGTTAGTGCTTGTCCGGTGTCCATAACTTCCAGATATCCGGCATAATGGATTAGCTCTTTATATTTATTCGGTGACGGTGTAGCAGTTGCCACAAGCTTATATGGTACGTTTTTAAATTTATCTAAAAACGTCTGATAGGTCTTGCTTCCGAAAGACCGAAGAACGCTGGCTTCATCCAAGGATGTTGCTGCAAAGTAGTCTGGCCGGATATCACCATCCCGGACACGTTCATAATTTGCCAGCACAATCTGGCTGGTGCTCTGTTCTACTTCTTCCATTGTCCGGCAATATTCCGGTTTCTCATATCCAAGTACCTCCACTGCGTCGTGCGTAAACTCCTGTTTCACTCCAAGCGGCAACACGATCAACGCTCGACCTCCGCTATACTCTGCAGCTAAGTGACAGAACTCTATTTCCTGCACTGTTTTTCCAAGTCCAAAGGATTCAAACAGTGCCCGTCTTCCACCTCTTAATGCCCACATCACAGCATCTCGCTGGTGTGGCTTTAATGCTTTATTTACTTTTTCCGGATCTACAACAAATCCGCTTTCTGTTGCCAATTCAATTTTTGTTTCTAAAAATTCTTTATATGTCATTCTTTCAAAAGGAACCCGGCGCGCCTTATTCCCGGGAAGGTCCCGTGCTCCTTTCTCCATGTTGTCATGGTATTAATTGTTATTCATCTTTAATTTTGCAACTGTAACCGCAATAATAAACCGTCTTTATATTTCCTCTTATCTTTATTTTCTGCTTATAAACATAATTTTCTCTGTCGTATGCCTCAAAGCAAAGAGTTTTTCCACATACGCGGCAGGTATTAATGCCATCCCCGTTATATTTAATTTTGTTCTGCCTACGGTTTTCCGACTTTGTAAGTTGTTGCAATTCACTTTCAAACAGCTCTATGCTCTGCTTTATGTAATTTCTAAAGAATGTCTTTAAATCTCCAGAAACTTCTTCTACAAAGCTGTCTACAGGCATCACACAATCATTTTTTACAAAAGCAACATCTACATTAGGCAATTCCTCTAGCAGCCATTGTAAAGATGCTATTTCGCCCTTTAATTTAATTATTCTGTCCTTTGGTTTAACCATTTGGCTCAATTTTCTCACCTACAAATCCATTAACTTTCTTATAATTTAAAAAACCTATTTTTTCTCCATAAACCTGCTTAACAGATACTCTCTATAACTACTATTGCCGGTATGTGATTCCTGTCTATCCTGTTTCCGTTCTTCAACCTGCAATCTTTCTTCTACTGTCGGACACCTGCCGATTCTTTTAGTGCAGCCATACATCTGCTCATTCTGGCTGTTTGTTCCCAACAGTTTTGCATACTTGCATCTATCGCAAGTGTTTGTGATATTTCCATTAATGTTCAATGCTTTTCCTCCAATCTTTTTATCTCTTTATCTTTAAACTTGCTGCTCCTGCTAAATTCCACGATGTAGACAATTACAGAGTATTTCCAACAGTCCCATTACTAATCAGCATACTTTCCATGCTGGCAACATCTGTATCCCGCTGATGATAATTATTAAACCTGTTTTTTTCCGTTTTAGCTGTTGCCTGTCTTACGCCAGGAACATAATTATCGTCCAGGTAGTCAACATAGCCCGTATTAAAAAACGTGCTGCCATTCTGCGGCTTTCTCCAATCCTTATCTTTGTCCAGTTCGTCCTTGTACCTTGTAATTGCACGTTCCATCTCGTCCTGTCCGACCTTTAACAGTTTAAGCTTTGCAGAATCTGAAACCTGTGCTTTGCCCTTCTTATTCGGATACAGATTCCATAGATGCTCAAACAGTGCCAAAGCGTCAGCTTTGCACATAGTATTATTATTTACTTTACTTTCCTTTACTTTACTTGTGGAAATTCTGTCAACATTTTTTGCATTTCTGTCAACATTTTTGTTATTAATATGTACGTTTTCCCAATTTTTGACCGCACTTAATAAAAGGTATGCGTTTTCCACTTCAATTTCTGTACGTCTTTTTACTACATCAAAATACTGGGACTGTATTCTTTCAGATGTTAAAATTTTGTATTTGTCGTACATTTCTTTGGAAAATATACCAATGCTTATCGCAGTATTTACAACTTCTGTTATTATGTTTACGTCTACGCCACTGCCACCACCGAACCAGTTCGCCAGAAACAGCACCGGACTTCTGTCTGTCCATTCACAATAATAACCCTTCTCTGCATATATTTTCTGCCAGAGCCGAACGATTATAGCAAACCCTTTTATTCCGTACATAGCTTCTATCTGTGCTATGTCATCGTTAGTGCGGCAATCAAGTAGAAAACTGTCCATTCCTACTTTTGCCATATACACCTCTTACGATAATCTGTTATCGCCACTGCCACCACCAGCTTTAGCTGCCAAAAACAGCACCGACTTTAATAAATCCACTGCAATAACCCTGCTCTGATAGAAAACAGAGCTGAACGATTACAGCAAACTGTTTAATCCCATACATGGCTTCTATACCAGCCATTTCATTAATTCTAAAACTTCTGTTTAGGAAATATATCGCATCTGTCTTGGCTATTTGCCTAGTTTTTCTCTGCCAATAAAATTTCCATATCTATACCGCCTCCAGTAATTTTAATATTATTGCTCCTGCTTCGTCCGGTCGGCAAAACCGGAACTCTACACCATACTTTTTCTGCATCGTCAACAATGCTTTCGCAAGTGTCTGACCGCTTGTAGGCGGTGTTTTGGGAAGTGGTGTATTCAACCATTTCCCGTAATTGTGCATATAAGCAATTTTGTTATATCTTTCCAATCTTGGATTATGCCAACGGAACAAATCTTCAATGCATTTCACACCATCCGTATTCTCAACCAGCACATACAACTTAATTCCATTGTTCTGTGCCAGGATGCATTCATCACGAAATCTCGCGTGTTGTTTTCCACATACATTTCCAATAATTTCTTGAATGTCCTTTTTAGTATCTACAGAAACATCATAGCTTCCAAGAAAATCCATCTTCTTAACTTCCATTTTTCTGTCGCATTTCCTCTTAATCACATCAAACACCTTGTCAGATGCCACAATGTAATCCCCGACAGGCAATGGAGCACGAAGAACCTCTATGTCATGGCAATCAAAATATCTGTTTTTCAAGATATGCTTGCCCTCTTGTTGACCTTTATCCTCTATCAACATCATTTCTCAAATCACTTCCTCTCAAATATGTCTGTGACGTTTTCATGATAATTACGTTCCATTTTTCTTCGTCCGGTATAAGAATTTACAGAACCCCACATATCTTCACAATTTAATTGGTAATTGCGCTTCTTTAGTTAAACGGGAATCCATCATCATCAATTCCGTCCGGGATATTCATGAATCCGTCATTGCTTGGTGCCGGGCGGTCGTTCTGCTGATTGTTGCCTGCAGCATTCTTGCTTTCTGCAAACTCCTGCTCTTCCACGACAACATCCGTTGTGTAGACTCTCTGTCCGTCCTTATTCGTATAGCTTCCTGTCTGGATTCTGCCGGTAATGGCAATCTTGGTTCCCTTGCGAAGATATTTCTCTGCGAACTCTCCTAATTTGCCAAATGCAATGCAGTTGATGAAATCTGCTGTCGGATCTCCGTCACGCTTGAATTTTCTATCTACGGCAAGCGAATATCTTGCAACCGCCGTAGAATTTTCTCTCTGCGAATATCTGACCTCTGGGTCACGGGTCAATCTGCCCATAAGAATTACCTTATTCATCCTTCTCATCCTCTCTTTCTGCTTCTAAAAAACGTTCATTCATCCAATGATTGATTTCTGTTGGTTCAAATATCTTGTTGCATCTAGGGCATACAGGAAGCATCCCGTTCCGATATTGTTCATTCATATTCCTAAACACCCTATTTTTTATCATTCGTTCCACTTCTTCGTCCGCCAATTTTGCATATGTTTGAGCCTTTTCTACCATCCGATTTTCTAATTGTTCCACTTGCTCCATTCTCTCTGCCAAGGAATAAAGAGCGTCAAAGGGTTCTAAAACTGCTCCGCAATCTATACACATCACAAGACGATTCACAATATCCAATTCGTAGTGCGGATTCTTGCATTTGCATATTCGTTCTTTTCCGCGTTTGATTTTTGCCAAATCAAAGGAAATAATCTGTTTATCTTCCATTTCCTCTCCTAAAACGGACAAAGGTTCAAATCGACCTCTAGCCCTTTTTCTGCAATATAACAATCTGCTCCATATTTAATTGTTTCTTTTGTCTTTTGTAGGAATTGTTCCGAATCGGCATTTTTATCTGATAAGTGAATTAGAACGACATTTCTCAATGCCGGATTATCGTTAGTAGAAATAAAGTTTAGAGCCGTATTTAGGCTCATATGACCTCGTAAAACGTGTTCGCGATTAATTGCTTTATTGTCAATCAAATCGTCGCTATAATTGGCTTCTACGAGAATGTGATTGATGTTGTTGAACCGATATTTTATGTATTCTGTATCGCTGGCATAAACAAGGCTTCCGATGTCTGGATGCGTGATATAGAATCCGTAACATTCAACATCATGCACAAGTTGGAAAGCCTTTATATAAAAATTGCCAAACCTTTCATTTGGTGTAATAACCTCATACGGCTTGTAAATGGGGCATATACCTTTGTACTGCTCAATATAACCGCTATGGTCTTTATGACAATGTCCAGCAACTACTCCCACAATCTTTCTCACATTGAAATTCAGAGCCTTTTTGACTTCCATAAATGGCAATCCTGCTTCGATTATCAATGCTTCGGTATCGGATTCCAATATGTAGCAGTTGCCGGATGAACCGGAGCCAATTACTTTAAGTTTCATATTCTTCTCCAATCTTGGAAAATTCGCTATATAATTTTCCTTCTACATAATAGATGTTGTAATCGCGTTGTTCTATGTAATGCCAAAACTTACCATGACCGAACTTCAATACATCATGCCAATAATCAGTAGTTTCATAATTCTTCCCAACTAACTGCCGAAAACTCAATTCATCAATCTGGTCGCTATCATGGACACGCATTGCAATTTCCATAATCCGTTCCAAAGTGAAGTCCTCTGTAACAACATATACAACTCTGACAATCTCATTGCCGGTACGATGAATTTTGGAAAGTTGCTCAATGCTATTCAGGTGATACACAACCCTTTTGCAATCATAAAACGGAAATGAAACATCATCCGTCATATAACTTGTATGCATTTCAATAGGTACCGGATAAGGACTGCAAGTGTTATGCTTTGAGTTATATTCCTTTGCAATCTTGAAAAGTTTTCTGTACCAATCAAAATGTTTATTATACTCATGAAGTGGGTCACCACCACCAGAAACGGAAATAATATTGAACTTATTAACATGAAACAAATTGTCCAAGTTATCTAATCCTGATAGAGTTGTTTTGGGAACCTTGATTCCGTTTTCCCTAACAATGCAATACGGACATTTCCCATGACATCCAAAATTCGTAATAATGCTTAAATACTTATCTGCCATATGCTTAATCCTCAAATGGTGCTTTCTCTTCCACTACTTCCCCTTCAACTCTCTCCGGCTCTGCCATTTTCGGCTCGTCAACGGTATCTGCCACTTCAAAATCTACCGAATTTGCATTTTCGGAAATATCATGCTGCACATCCATAACAACTCTGTCATCCGTTTCTGTTTCCTCAAAATTGTCATAGGCATCTGAAACCGCCTGTGTTCCATATGTACGGATAATGTACTTCAATGCACGATTCTTAACCGTTTTCATTGCCATCTGGTCTGTGAATTTCTGATGCGTGCCAGAACCATTCTCTTTGTAACCAAATCCCTGTTTCCATGCCTGCTTAATCATGTCCATGTTCATGAGTTCCACATACTGGCTACCATCTTCCATAGTCACAACCGCATATGCACCAACAATTTTGTCCTTGTTTACATTCATAAAATCCTGCGTGTGAGAATCAATCACGATTCTTGCATTTTCAATGTGATACTTGAACTCATCACCATCATAAATGCACATTGCATCAATGTTCTTCATGCCATATCTTCTAGCGATGCAGGTATTTCCATAAACGGAAATCTGGCATTGCAGTTTACCGCCATATGCTACTGGATAACACTGTTTCTTCTGCATTGAAACACCAAGAGTAACCATATCCATGAGGGTGTTTGCGATAGATACCTGTGAACACGATTCAAGAACCGGTTTCTTGTTCGCATCCTGCGTTTCTTTCAGAATCAGATATGCTCCCATCAACTCATTTGAGTAGTTGTAATCCTTTGGGAAAGTAAGACCATACTTTTCTTTCTCCTGCAACTGGACCACAAGACCATCCACAAATGCATTATTCACTACAAGTCCTGCCTGCTGTTTTCCTGTTTCTGCTACTGCTGTACTTTTCGCTCCTGCCATAATCAATTTTCCTCGCTTTCTGCCTTTACCGGCTCAAATTCTTTTAATTGTTCTGCCAACTTTTTGCATTCATCAGCAACATATTCCTCTGTTCGAATTTCTCCGCCAAGTTCACATTTGCTTTCAATCTCAATTCTGAGACTAATTGATTCCCTATCTTTTGGAAATCTCTCATAAGCAAGTTGCGAATCGCATTTATCGTCATAATGTCCGCAATCAAAACCGAACCACCACAAATCACTCTCAATTGGATATTTTGAACCGACACCGCCACTCGCAAATGTAATACCTCCGTGACACTGAAAATATGTTTCAATTCTTACTCTTTCATCTTCATCAAGCACCGCACCAAGCAATGGGAATATTCCGCTTACCTCTCTTCCCTCAATATCCGACTTCTTAATCTCCAAGTAGTCATTGTTATCTTTCCCGAAAAGAGGATGTTCCTTAGGAATGCCAACATATCCGCATCTATGCCCCATATTCCCAAAAGTGACTACGCAAGTATATCCTGCATGTTCAAACACTCTTTCAATGACATATCTGTCATTCTGTGGGGTGTATTCCTTTACCGGCTCAACCAATTTTCTAACCTCTGCCACTTTCTCCCGACCATATGTATCAAGCCAACCCTCGTCTGCTTCGCCTACGACAATCAGTTTTGAGCATTTGGCATTCACAACTGTATCTCCGGTCTTTACATCATCCGGCGATTTGAATGTGTAAACCGAACCGGATGGCTTTCCGTCCTTTAAATATCTGGCTTTGAAATAGTTCATTCTGATACCTCCTAACTGAATGATGCTTCCGGCTCTGCATCCGGATAAATTTCATCTGATTCATAATCTCTGTCTATAATAATTGCGGTCTGTGCTCTTTCTAAACGAAGTAACAATACTTGAAACTCATTCAAATTTCTTAACGAAGAAATACTCACATCATTTGAAATAGAAAGTTTGTATGGATCTTCTTTACCGCTATTCCATATCCGTTTAGATATTGGTATTTCAATATTTAGTTTTTCATCATGTTCATTTTTAAATATGATTACAGACCTCTGAATACTGCTCCATGATGGCTTGTACTGTTCTTCCACTCTCATTTCACAATCAACGCAAGAGTATGAAACACCATCGTCATAGCATATTTCCAAATCATCCGTATCAATATCTTTGTTGCACTGCTTTATCCATGCTTTGAACAAATCAGTTACCTTAATTTCTTTCTGTTCTGGTGCGGTCATTAAATCTCTGAAATTTTCCAAGATTGTCTTGTTTGCCATGCAAGCATCCGAATTAACTAACTCCGTCAATACAGAATCAAGTTTCGGAAGATAAACTGAAAAATCGTAATTCTCTATATACGGAACCATGACTTCTTTTGCCTTATCTTCTAAGGCATGTTTTACATCTCCCCAACGAAAAGCATCTTCAATAGCACTACCTAATGCTTTCATAAACTTTTCTTTCACAATCGCATTTACTTCATCAGAAGAAAGACTTTCCTGTGCTATTTTCAATAATTCTTCTTTCATCTACTCCACCTCAACTTTCAACTCTGCATCTTCCGTAACCGAAAGAGTGATTAACTGCGTGTCCATCTTCGGAAGATTAAACTCATTGATACTCTCCGCATTATCAACAAAGATAGGTGCTGTCACTACGTATAGCTCGCTTAATGACTGAATGATGTCCAATCCGGCTACAATGCGGTGTCCGTTGTTCAATGTGGAATATGGAACTCCATCTACAGTACATTCGCAGCACTCTTTCGTTCCACCATTTAACTGTGTTTCAAACAGCTTCCATGAAACTGTATTGAACTTGGAATTGATATTCTCGGAAATCATAAGCATTTTTGCCTTAATGAACTGTTCCAACAGATAAATCATCTTCTCCTGGTCAGCAACTTTCTGTCCGACCTCTCTCTGTTCCTCTTCCAACTGTCCGATACGTTCCTCAATCTCTACATTCTTGGAGGCCTTGGCAATTTCAGCTTTTACCGCATCCAACTCAGCAACATAGGAATTTCTTTCCTCTTTGAATGTATCAGCCACATTTGATGTATCTTTCAGACTTGCAATCTGCTTCTCCAGCTCATCATATCTAGCTTTCTTCTGCTGATATTCTGCATTTCCACTCATATCTGGCTTATCCGGCAACTCTGAAATCTGCTTTTCAATCTGATTTTTCTTTCTCATAGCTTCTGTTTCTGCCTTGCGGTATTCTGCAAGCTGGCTTTCCAATGTATCGTTCTCATTAGTTAATTCTTCAATTTTAGCCTTAACCACATCAGCTTCTTTATTGATTGCATCCTTGGTTGATTTCACATCATCAGCGAACTTAGCCTTTGCATCTGCAAGTTTCTTCTCTGCATCCGCTTTAGCCTTTGCTTTTCTACTCTCAAAATCTTCCTTGATTTCAGCGATTCTATCTTCCGGCAATGTCTGTCCACATGACTTACAAATAGTGCTGTTTTCATCAAACTGCCACTCTCCCTCGTGGAACAGATACGGTGTTTCATCGAATTTTCTTGCAAGGTTCTCTTTGAAACGCTTCGTAATATCCGGTTTCTTTGCTTCCTGTTCAGCTAACATGGAGTTGTTACTTTCAATCTTTCGATTAGTTTCAGAAATACTTCTGTGAGCTTCATTAAATGCATTTCCAGCATCATTTCTAGCATTTTCCAATGTTCTACGCTCACGAATCAGCTTGTCATTTGCTTCGGTATATAAACCATTGATAGCAAACTGTAATTCCATGCTTTCACTACACAATGAATCAACAGCACTTCCGGCATCCGCAATCTTTCCGTCAATCTCGGCAATCCTACGCTCCAAATCGTTCTTGGCAAGCTCCTGTTCCGCAACATCAATCTGAACAAGTGATTTTGATAATTCATCAATTCGGACCGGAATCTCTGCCTGTTTCTTCTTCCACTCGGACAATGCCTTGGAATATTTCTTCTGAATATCATAAGTGGATGGTGCTTTCTCCAACTCCGGAATCAAATCTGCAAACTCTGGGTTGCTCTGTGCCAACTCTACATCAGACACATCAGAAACAAACTTCATTAAAATATCTCTCTGGTCTTTCCACTTCATATTTACGAAATACTGTGGATTGGTCAGCATTTTAAATAAATCCTCTGCAACCAATTCTGATATATAAGCCTTGTATTCCGATTCTGACTTCGGATATCCGTCAATTTCAAAAGAATTGACATTGCCCTGCAGCACTGCGGTATCTGTACCACGTTTCTTTACCCAGTTCTGCTTCTGAACTTTTGAAAGCTCTACTTCCTTGCCATCTACTTCCAAAACAGCAACAACCTTGATTTCCACATTGTCAATGCGTTTTCCGTCTGCATCCAAAGGACGAATATTAAACTTTTCCTCTCCGGAACTATTTTTATTAAACAGAAGCCATGTGAACGCATCAAAAATAGTTGTCTTGCCTGCTGCGTTCTGACCTTTGATATTGGTTTTATCTCCAAAAGCCACATCTAGTAGTTTAATCCCCTTGAAATTCTCAATATGTAGTGATTTTAATTTAATCTGCATTTTGTTTCTCCCTTCGTTTCTGCTGGTCAATACGTAAATATAATGTTGAGATGAATTTTCCATTTGAAAATTTTTGCCGTGTTGAACAGAAATATTTTTCAAGAATTTTCGAATTACAACTATATAAAATTTCATCTTTCTGATATCTTATACAGCGTTCTACAATTAACGCTTTTGTTCTATACTTCCGTGCAATATCGGCATACAATTCCATTAGGTGATATTGTTTTTCAATGTCTGATTCAATTATTTCCAATGCATCTACGATATATAAAAATCCTTGATTTGTCGGATTTCCACCAAGTTCTAATAAAGCATTCTCTGTCAATGTTCTAATATTATCCATTTATTATTCCTCCGTGAGTTCTAATCTACTGACAGAAACCTCATAAGCTGTTCTTACTTCTGATTCTGTTTTATACAGTTTTTTTACATACTCACGACTTTGGATTCTGCCCCAAATCTGTAGTTTTTTTCCAACTTTAAGTTCTGAAATAAATCTTGCATTCCTGCCCCAACAGATTAATGGAATGTAATCGGATTTCCCATAAGAACGATTAACAACGAACATAATATCTGCAATTTCCCTGCCTAGAGGTGTTTTTCTATAAACAGGAGGTTTACAAATATAGCCTGTAAATACAGCCTCATTTAAGTTATTGCATTTCTCTGTTTTATTAATTTCAATTTCCCGTGCAAATACCGACAGAATTAGTTTATTACTATTTTCTGTATGCTTATTGTAAGAACGATATTCACCTCTTACAAAGAGAATTGTTCCATGTCGTAATTCTTCACTACACAAACGGTCTGAAATTAAAACCGGTAGTACATCATCTGTACCACTATCTCTCTTTACTTGTAACAATACTGTATAAAAACTTTCTCCATATATTTCATGACTATATTCTGCACCTCTAACCACTGTACCCTCTAAAGTAACTACATTATTAATATTTGTATTCAACATTTGCTTGTATCTCCTTTTAGTGTTATAAAATGTATATGTTTATTTCTAAGCAGCTAAATGGAATAGTATTTCCTTAGCTGCTTTTTATGCGGTATGAACCGATAGGTACTTTATCCTTATGTTCCTGTTTATGTAGCAGCAACATATACTTTTCAACGATATTAAACCGCTTATCTTCAATAGCCCTATCAATCATCTTGTTAAAATGAATAATCTTTGCTACTGTCAGCATTAGACTCTCCTTTCCGTGGATATTTACTCCATTCTGTTAATTCTGCCAATTTCCAACTGCATATTAGTGGGTGGTTGCCAGCGATTTATGTATTCTATTGCTTCTTTAAATTTAACTCTTGGAAGATTCGCATAAGCATTAATGTTAAAGTAGTCATAAAAATCATGCCAAATACGTGAAAATACTCTTGCAGATAATTTTCCATTTTCTTCATCTTTATATCTGTATGCCTTGCTGTCCTTACCGCCTAATACATTTTTAACAACCTCATTAACAAAATCCCTAAGTTTCTTCTGCTGTGTATAATCAATGTTCATGGCGTTTTCTAAATTGTCAATTTTCTTCTCCACTGTTGTAACTCTTCTGTCTACAACAAGAACAGCCTTTAATTCGGGAGATATACCATTCAGCAAGTCTTCCTTCTTATTAAAATAGGTATCTACCAAATGGTCATATACTTCCCATGCCTTGTCCGTATTCAAAGATTTTGCATGGAGAAACGCTCCCTTTTCGGTCCAGAGGTACAATTTCGTTGCTTTCTTTGAAGCGTCATCAAATTGATGACGGTCAACAAATCCACGCTTATCTTCTCCCTCTAAGCAAATAAAATGTTTGCCCTCTATGTATCTCTCCTTGTTGCGGTTGAAGTTATTTGAAATAACTCTCGCGTCTGTTTCATACGCTTCAGCAATCTGCTGTGTTGTGAGTACACGAATGTTTCTGTACTCGGTTACTGTTAAATCATTCATATAAATGCTCCTATTCCAATAAATCATTGATACTTACACCAAAATAATCAGCTAGAATCACCAGTTTATCTGTTTTTGGCTTCGATATTCCATTTTTCCAATCAGATAAAGTTGCCGTAGCAATTCCCGTATCTTTCCAGACTTGATAATCAGAAATTCCTTTTTCATCCCGAAGAGATGCATACTTTTCGTAACTAGGCATAACCTCACTCCTTTCCGTGATATTTTGTTGACACTATCACGGAAATACGATATAATTTAACTGCCAAGAAAAATTTATAACGTATTTCCAGATAAGAAAGTTTTCCGTTTTGTTTATATCGGTTTTCTTTCGTATCTTTACTTTATCACGGTTTCCTTTCTGTGTCAATAGTAAAGTACGAAAGTTTTCTTTCTTATCAAGAAAGGATAACTATGTCTAAAATAATTATTGAGAATGAAAACGAACAGAATGAAAAAAGAGCTGAAAGGCTGGCCGCATACGCTAGATTCGCAAAAGAACTTAAAAAAAGGGAAATTACCCCATACAAAGTATATAAAGACACTGGAATAGCAACGGCTACTCTGTCCGATTGGAAAAAGGGCATCAGTATGCCAAAGAAAGATAAAATTGACGCCATTTCATCTTATCTTGGAATAGATTCCGATTATATTATCTATGGGAAAGAAAAAAATCTTTCTGACGAAGATGCTTTATTAGACGTTCGGATTTCCGAAGATTCTGAACTAAAAGAAGCCATCAAGAAATACTATTCTCTCGATTGCCGGAAAAAGAAGCACGTTATTGAACTGATAAATTTATTGAGTGAAGAATAACTAGAAATATGTAACAAAATAAAGGAATTTATCCATTTGGAGAATATCTTGTTGGCAGAGATTTGCCACTTGGAGGATATGTATTTACCGCAAAAAAAGGTTCAAAGGGATATGTAACATTTACCAAAGTTATGCCAAATATAAGAAAAAAGAAAACGAAATTACGTATCAATCTTTTGATGATGATTTCCATTTAGCACTAATGGAAGAATACACATATCTTATAGTTGAAAATGCTGATATACAGAAAATATAGGGTGCAATTACTGCACCCTCTTTAATTTTTCCGAAATAAATATGTAAAAATATCGAAGCAATCTATTATTATCCACTCCACTGAATAACCTCTGCAACTCAATCCGATATTCCTCATTTGTCATTTCCATTTTCTCATTCTGTTCCTTCATTTTTCATAGCCCCCTTTGTAATGCAAACATTTGTTCTGCCATTAATCATATCACAACAAGAACAAATGTTCAACAAAATTTTTAATAATCCTTACAGATATCGGCTCATCATCTACTACAGCTATATTTGTCGTGGTAATTTTGGGTAACAGCTATTAACATTAATTTACCTTTAGAGCCGGGGATTATTTCACCCCGGCTTAGCTGTAAATCACGAAATGGTAATCTGCAATCTGTCGATAGCCTTCCCAAACATTCCGGCATAGCCGTCCTGTCCATCACAGGTCTCATCATCATGCTGCCAGCTGTAATATCCGCAATTTTCCGGGGATACTCTGTACTGTGCTTTCTTATAGCCATCTGCCACAATAATATCTTCCGGTGTATCGTAGTAGAATCTTACCGCATCAATTGCCCGTCCATTTCCGGCATAACCATTTACGGTATCTGACCAGTCGTAACCGGTTACATATGGCAACCAGCCGCTGCCCATAACATGAGCCTGATACTTTAATTCACCACGGTCTACCCTCGCCGCAATACCGATAATCTTTCTGCCGCGGATACCGGCATAATCTTCTAAGTTGGTTACTTCCGGCAGGATTGTTCCATCTTCCAATTGTACGGCATATGTAACATTTACATATCCTGTGCCGCATGATTCGCCGCTGTCATCGCCACCCTGATTATCTTCTGACGGCATATCGTCCGGTTCTTCTGTTGAATCTGATGCATCCGGTTCTCCGACATCTTCGCCCAGCTTTTCACGAACCATGTCAAGGAAACGCTCCCAGCCGCGGTCTAAGGTCTTATGCGGACAATATTTACCGTTCCAGTGCTGATGAGTGTAAATATCATCAGTTGTCCAGCCGTATTCTTTGCACAGTGCCGCAATCAGTTCCGCCGTATTTTCCTCTGCCCTGTCAAACAGGCTTTCATCATCGCTTGTGGAGCGGCAGATTTCAATGGCAATGGTCTTTCTATTGCCTTTGCCGTTACCGTCACCACAATGCCAAGCGTTACGGTTTAATGGAAGCCCCTGCACCGCATGTTCTTCATCAACCGCGATGTGATAAGATACCTCCCTGTCATTGCCAATCATATAGGCAATTTCATTGTCTGCGCTTGCGCTGTTTCCTGTATTGTGTACCGTAATACCAATAGGCTCCATTGCGTACGGGCATTTAATGCCGTACTTATCCTCTGATACTAAATTCTTTGTAATTTCCATAACTATCTTTCCTCGCTTTCTTTTTCTGCTAACTCTGCTAATTCAATTTCATCTTCATCCGGCAGTTCGTCCGTATACCGTCCAAGGAATGTTTTGACTGCTTTCCATAAGGCTTTGACCGGCAAACCGCAAAGCACCATGTTTTTCAGAATGCTGACTGTTTCATAGGCGATATACAGAACTCCGAAAAACTCGGTTAATCCGATTCTGTCGCCTAAATAGGCACGCGCCGCTTCCGGCAGAAATCCAATTAAGTTGAAGCTGACAATCTGGTCTACTAAAATCAGCGCAAGAATCGACACCACCATGCCAATCTTGCGGATTGCTCCATTAATGCCAAAACAGCTGTTGAACTGTCTGTCTTTTGCTGCCCGGATACAGCCGAAAACCGTATCCAGCACAACAGCAATAACTACAAGCTGCACTACCGGACTGTTACCGGCGTTTCTGTAAATATCAAAAATCATCATGTTTCATCTCTCCTTTTTGTTTGATCCTGTTGCTCCTGCAACCGATTTTTGGGTAAAAAAATAAGACACTTTCGTGTCTTTCTAATAAATGCTATTTAACTTTTTACCGGCTTTCTAACTACTGTCGTAGTACATGGTTATCACCCCCCCCCTTAAGATGCTGTTCCATGCAGAGTTACATGAAAACTAATGCTCTTAGTTTCTGCTAATGGAGAAAAAACAAAGCCTTGAATTTTACTTGTTGTGTAATTCGTAATACTGACACTTATTAATCCGCTTGTTGCATACGGCGTAATGTTGATGGCATCAAAGAACTTTATATTATTACTTTGGGGTATAGTAATTTCAAAGCTTGCCCAATACATATTCCCATATTGATTAGTCATTGTATAATTTTGCGCCGCCGTATGAAATGCTTCAATTAAGTATCCGCTTGATAATCTGTTTACTGACCAACCATAAGCCGAACTTCGACCGGAAAGACATGTACCTTTTGTATCCGTATCCGTAAATTTTGCGTTACTCGGTACATCTGCATTAACGCTATGCCCATTTACTTTCGCGGCATTTCCTGCACTCGTCGCATAATTAACAGATTTTACAGAATCTGCTGTATTGTCAACGTTTCCAAGTCCTACTTCTGCTTTATTATACGTTGGCTTAGCGCTTGCTTTCGCCCATGCGTATACATCAGATGCCGGACGTGCATTACTTAACCTGCTGTCATTTCCGGCACAGGCATCATCGCCACCAGTTCCTAATGGTCGCCACGTATTAGTGTCTGTAAATTTTGCGCCCGATGGCACATCTGAATTGACAGTATGTCCATTTACTTTAGCTGCATTTCCGGCACTTGCCGCATAATTTACACTGAAATTACTAGGATTGTAAACATACATATCTTCTCCATTTTCACCGCCCCACAACCACGAGGGTTGCCCGGTTTTGCCCGCCCAATTAAAGGTCATTGGATATCCAGCATTGCCATTTCTTCCGAGCCTTGCCGCCCTGTCTGCACTTCCTGCATTGCCGCCTAGTGGCACTGCGCCTACATTTTCTGCCGTAATATTAACATTTCCTCTCCTGTACCCACTCTCTGCACTGCCTTTTACCCCAGTAACCGGCGTACCTGCAAGAACGTCCCACTTACCGTCCTCTGTCTTGTATACATTTGCTCCCGCCGGAATAACGTTCCCTGCACCCTCCTTAAAATCCGAAGTTGTTGTAAACTGGTCCGAAATGTTATACATATTGCCGCTTGTCGTTGCCGACAGCGCAGGAAGATTCGCAAATGTTACTGTTCCCATTGGTCTTAATGCACCGGAAAATGATTCAGAAATTCGTCTTGCCTGCTCGTAATAGTATTTTGCACTATCCGTATCTGCTACAGCATAGTTTTGTGCCGTGCTTGCACTTATTGCCGCATTAGAAGCATACTGCTGTGCGGTATTTGCGCTTGAAGTAGCACCAATTGCGCTGTTTGCCGCACTATTTGCCTTTTCGTTTGCTACATTTGCACTTTCCGCCGAATTTGAAGCATATTGCTGTGCAGTATTCGCACTCGTTGTTGCTTCTCCCGCTTTTATACTTGCTGTGTCTGCGCTGTTTTTTGCCGCCAAATGGCTTTGTTCTGCTTGTTGGCTGTAATACTTTGCGTTGTCCGTATCTTCACCTGTACGGCTGTTTGTGCCGCCTACGGCATAACTCTGTGCTTTTGTAGCACTCGCCGCCGCATTGGATTCACTGGCTGCTGCCGCTGTTTCACTTGCCTTTGCATTGCTTTCAGATTTTGCCGCCGCCGACTGGTTTGCCTGTGCTTTTGCAACTTCAACCTTAATATCTGCAAGATAATTAGGCTGTAAATGCTTTTCTTGAATACTCGCTTCTTTTACGATTGCAGACACTTTACCGGTGCTGTCAATTGAAAATGCCACCGTGTCACTGTCCAAAAACTCATACTGCGTAATCAGTGCTGTCAGGTCTATATATTGCTTTGTGCCGTCAATAAGCGTTAAAATAATCTGCTGTGTTTCGGCATTGTATGAAAAATTTACCGCGATTTTTTCCATCTGCGTGTCAATCGTTATTTTTGAGCCATTTTTTTTAGTAATAGTAATAATGCCTGTCTTTTCTTCAAATGTAACGTCCTGCACCAGTGTTGAAACTTCTTCCTTAGTCGCTTTGGTAGTGTCCAGTGTAATTACCCTATTGTCAATTTCATCTGTAGCCACATCTATTTTATTCAGATTACTTTCATTCAGTGGTGTTTCATCACTCGGATAATTTTCCCAATTTATACGACCATACGTTTTATTCATGCCTGCTCCTTTCTATCCTTCTATGTCACCCCACGGAGTTGTCCAGCTTCCGCCCAAATTAATGCTTCCGTCATTGCAATCAATAGAGATGCTTCGTTCTCCGTCATCAGATTGCATATACAACAATCCCGGATATGCGTGAAAGTTTGCCCCGGCACTTCTACTAATAAGCAATTCGTCCGGTTTTAAAAGTGCCTGTGCATTTTCTCCTAAAACATACCGCAAATATCCGTCAAATATCTGCCATTCTCCGATTAGTCCAGATAACGCTTCCATACTGCCGTCCAAACCGATTTTAAAATTCTTATTAGCCGTCACAGCGCCGTTCAGATTGATTTTGTTTGCTTCAATCGAAACGTTTTCGGCAGATTGGTTAATTTTTGAAATAATTTCATCACCATTTACTTTTTTTGACACTTCTGTGTTAATGCTGTCCGCCGTCTGCCTTATTGCACTATTCATCTGTTCTGTAGTGCTGTAGCTTTGCAGTTTTCGGGTTACCTCTGCCGAAATTCCCTCTGCTGTAGCATTGATTCGGGTATTCATTTCTGTTGTTGTGCTGTAATCCTTTAACTTATCTGCCGTGTCCTGTTTTGCATTACTTTCAGCCGTTTCAGCGGCAGATTCAGCATATTGTTTAGTTTCCGTCACCCGTTTTGATAACTCTGCCGTAAATCCGTCTGCCGTCTGCCTTATTGAAGTTTGTAGCTCTGTTTTTGTGTTTGTAGCGTTTTCTTTTGTTTCATATTTTTTGCCAACTTCTGATGTGATTGATTCAGCCGTCTGTGTAATTTTAGAAGACAATTCTTCTTCACTTTGCTTTGCTCGTTTAACTTCGGAAGTAATACTTTCAGCAGTCTGCTCAATACTGCTTGACAAGCCGTCAGCCGTGTTTTTAACTTCTGCTCTTATATCCGTTGCTGTCTGCTTAATTTCAGAACTTAATCCGCTTGCAACGTCTGCAATTTTGCTGTTTGTTTCCTCGATTGTCCGTGTCAGCACGTTGGTCTTTCCTTTAAGCTGTATAATGCTTTTATGCACGCTATTTACCTGTGTAGAACGGTATTCTTCACCTGTTGCTTCATAGTTGTCCCTAAGTGCCTGTATGCCCTTTAGCGTGCGTTTTAACACGTAGCTTTCGATAATCTCATACCTGGTAGCCAGACGTACTGCATCGCCAACCTCAAGGCACGGATTCCCTTTACATTCAGCCGAAAACGGTCTGTATGACACATCAGAAATTATAGAGAACATATTACCGGCTATATCCTCTAAATCTTCTGCACTTTTGCCATATACAAGAAAATTATCTTCAACTATATAGCAATTATTCCCCGTCCCGACAATCGCACCAATGTCATTCTCTTTCTGCCTAATCTGTATTTTGGTAATATTCTGTGTTACATAATCCTCGTACTCACAGTTTATGTACAGAAAACTGCCTATTCTTTCAGTGTTTGGATTTCTCGGATACAGGTTATCTGCCGGATATAAATCATTCGCCGGCCATAGTCCCTGTATATACTTTGGAAGAAAGACATATTTAAACTTCCCATTTCGCCCGATATGTCCGAAACAGCCGTTAATCTCACAGATTGCTGTAATAACATCTTTGCCGCTTAATTCAGATGGTTCTATGGTCTTTTCCACAACCATGCTGTCATTTACAAGGTCGATTTCTTCCTGTTCCAAACCAAAATGCGAAATAAAGCTGGTTCGGAACTGCTTCATCGTTACAGCGCTTGTCTTATCCGGCAACAATACATTGTACCAGTCTGACACCTCGGCATTAATAATGTCGTACATGGCATCATATGCTGTGATTTCTCTATATCTTCTGTCTGCGGTAGGCTTATCTGAATAAACCTTGTACCTGCCAAACTCAAACGGAGCATCTGTATTTCCGTTTATCGTTTCTGTCACAGTCAGGTACTTATCCTTTAGAGGCTGGAATATATTTGCTACCTTGAATTTTAGTACGCCTGCTTCACAGCACCCGAACCGTAATTCCGACTCAGAACACAGGCTTTCGCCAAGTTCAAACTCTTCCGAATACAGGTCCTCATTTGTTATAATTCCGCCGTCATATGCGATTTTCACCTGTTTGTCTATGCTATCTTTCCAAAACAAATCGGAATACTTATACTCAACCATCGTACACACCCCCTATAAATGCAAGACGAACCGGCTTATACCGAATAATTCCACCAGCCGTACTGTAGATAGACGGTGTAAAATCAGCCAGATATACTGTCTGCGTCACATAATCGTCATATTCTGGTACGTATGCGGTCAATATCAGCTGTCTAGCTTTCGGTATCGTATAGTTTTCACGTATTTTTTTCATGAGATTTGCAAACTGTGCATTTGTCAGCATTGCAGGGGTTTCAAATTCGACTTTTACCGCTTTTAAATCCAACGCTTCACGATGCAGATATCCATTTGCATCCGTATACGAGTCTAAATCCTGCATATTGGAATATACACTGTAACTGTCCGCCTTAATGTATTGTTTTGCCGGGATTATATAATCTCCAGCCTTTACTAAAAATCCACTATATGCCACGTTCTCACTCCCTTCCAGTAATTATTCTGGTTAGCGACTACCTCTATCCGGTAGCCGGTTTTCTGCATAGAAAAAGACACCTAGATTTCTCTGGGTGCCTGTATCATCCATTATGCTGCAATAAACTTTCTTGACTGTTCTGTTATAAAACTCTTTATCTCGTTATATCCCCAACCATAGCCAATAAGAGAACTTACAAGCATTTCTGCATTCTGAATTTTCTTAAGTTCTTCTTCCGGAAAGCAATCTCTAAGACTATCTTTCTTTGATATTCCGTACTCTTCTCTTAACTGTTTTGTACTTTTTCCAAAAAGAGATTTGTATATAACATCCGTGTATGTTGAATAATCATGCCCGTGCATACGGTCATTCTCATTTGATTGCTGTATAGCTTTTGTTAGTGCCTGCCGCACTGCTATGCCTTTTTCACGCTCCTTGATTTTTCCCATAAGAGCTTTTTCCATAGCATTAAACTGCTTGATATATGCTTCTTTGAATCTCATAGCCTTTTCTCCAGTATATCCCATTACCAAGAGAGTAAAACCATCTCTCGTAATGTAATACATAGGCTGTTTCTTGTTTTGCATATCAGAATAATAGGTAAGTCCAAAATTGGACTGTCTAAATTCATCGCTACATTCTAATTCCCTTATGTCCCTAAGAACATGTTTATGCTCTTTCCCAAATGTCTCCGCAATATCAAGGCTTGTGACTACAGTAACCTCTTCTTTGTTCATTGTTCTAATTTCTACTAATATAACTCATTCCTCCATTCTTGGTTATTTGATTTAGCAGTTTTGTAACCTTTTGTACTTTGGAATTTGTTATCTTTTGCATACAAAAAACCGCCAAAGACTAAGTTTCCTTAATCTCTGACGGTCACGAATCCGTACCTATCCATCATAGGCTTACAGGACGTTCCAATTTCTTGGTCTTGCCTGTGTGATTTTTATTCTATTTGCATATATATGATAGATATTTTTATCACGACTTTTACTTGCTGTCAATCTAAATTTTCCACCGTTTTCCGCAGTTCAAACACACCGCATAACCTTTTTTGCTGCTCAAACCACCAAGAATCGCTCCTGTCGGTCCTGCAAGCGCATCTCCGACTAATGCCCTGCCAAAACTAAGTTTTTTAGTATCGTAGGAGATTGATGTTGAATGGCACTTTGGACAACGGGCTTGTGAGTTAAAATATTCGGTCTGTGCTTTTATGAGCTTTTGTTGCTCCCTCTCCGCTTTTTGCTCTGCCTTTCTAACCTGTTCTTTTTCCTTAAACCTTTCTTCCGTTTGATAATATTCATGAACTTTATCATTAAATGTTTGTTGTAAAAGCAAATAGTCATCTTTAGACTTTGGATAAAAATTTAACCTAAAAATTGTACCAGGGAATCCAAAAGTAATACATCCATTAGAAAAGATAAATTTTGACAGCCCTATTATACGTACATCCTTTTCTTTTCCATCGTACAGTTGTCTCTTTTTACTAAATATTTTCACATTTCCATTTTGCTTAATTATCCTGGAACCCTTTGAATCAACTATATCAATTTCAGCAAAATAATCTTCAAAGATTTTTTCCGCTTCTGCCTGCGTGATACCATATGTTCGCTTTACATATGAAATTGCACCACTTATCGAGATTCCATATATTTTAACGATTTCATCCAAATTTATGTCTATACCATTATATGTTATGGTGTTGCCATCTTTCCACACAAAAGAATCTGACTTCACACTGTTAATACTTGCCGGGCATCCACAGTTCGGACAACTAACTGCTTTATCACTTACATCTCGACCACATTCCGGGCATTTAATAAGAGCCATAACAGCACCCCCTATCATTTATTACAACGATTATACAACATTTGTAGAAAAAAGGAAACCTACTATTAAAATATGTATATTTAAAAGTCAAATGCGGGTCTCCCAGTTCTATCATTATACTCACTTGCTTTCTTTCGTACTACTTTAAACAACCCATTAGGATCTCCCTCTACTTGGAATGTCACATTAGAATTTCCTCCGTTGTTCTTCATAGCCGCTGATACCGCGTTGTAAACTGCCGGATAGATTGCATCAGCAATTCCCTGCGTAATCTGCTCATTGTTTGCAACTGCCGTCTTTCCATTCGAGAATTTACCAACAAGCTCTCCGTGATTTGCCATGAACAGCCCATCTTCTGGGAAACCACCGACTGCATATGCCTGTATTCTCGGCAATGTCACTGTTGGTACTAAATCAACACCATTCCAATTAACGTCTACTATACTCGCAGCCCAAGATACTACTTTATTAAAGCCACCGATGATATTATTGATTCCGCTAACAATAAAATTTATTCCAGATTCAATACCGCCTATAACAGCATTCATTGCACCAACAACACCACTTTTTATTCCTTCCCAAAGTCCATCGAAGAAACCTCCGATTGCTTCACAAGCTGTTTTAAATGCTCCTGTAACAGGAGCTATGATATTTGTATCAAACCACGTAGATACATTTTCCCATACTCCTTGTATATCTTCCCATAAATTTGTAAAGTATGTAGATACATTCTCCCATACCCCTTTAAAAAAGTCTGTTACAGGAACAATTACCGTGTTGTTGAACCAAGTTGACACAGCACTCCATACCGTCTGTATGTCTATCCATAATTGTGAAAAGAACCCAGATACATCTTCCCACAATTCTTGGAAGAATCCAACCACTGGCATAATAACAGTTTCGTTAAACCAATCAGAAACAACAATCCATATAGCTTGTACAATTATCCAAAGTCCTTCAAAAATTTGCCTTACTCTCTTGTAAAAACCTTGGAAAAATCCAACCACTGGCTCTACTACATTATCACTAAACCATTTAGACGCCGTATTCCAAATCGCTGATATATCTTCCCATAAATTTGAAAAATATCCTGCAACAGATTCCCATAAACCTTTAAAGAAATCTACTATGGGAGTTACAACATTCGTATCAAACCAATCTGCAGCGTTTGAGAACCATTCGCATATTGCAGCCCAGTTATCATGTACCACAATCGCAATTGATGAGCCAGCTGCTACAACTGCTGCCACAATAACAGCTACTGGACCAGTTGCAATACCTAAGATAACCGCTCCAACAGCCGCCAACGCTATTCCTATGTCTTTTAAAATCTCACTTAATATACTCCAACCATTTTCCCACATGGAGAAAAAGTTTGTAACTGCCAGTACTGCACCAGATATGATACTTCCAATTCCTGCTATATTAGTTGCAAATTTTGATACAAAAGTAATTACCTTTCCGATAGTCGGGAATACCCATGATATAGCTTCACTCCACGTTCCAAAACCACCAGAAACAATCTGAACTACACCTATTAAGTTTCTAATAAGCTTAACTGCACCCTGTACAACTGAAAGACTTGATATTGCCTTTATCAAATTGCTAATAGATGTTACTATTGAAGAAATTCCTTTTAGTGCAAAAATTCCAACCGCCAATTCTCCAAGTGCATATCCCCACCGTCTTGCCATTTCCGGGTTTCCATTATTCAATGCATCTGCAATTCCATTAAACAATGAAGGAAATTGATTTATAACGCTTACGGCTATTCCAGACAAATCCTCGAAAAAGTCAATTAATCCCTCTCCAAACTGCTCCGCATACGGTTCTATTGCAATCCAGAAATTCTTTAATGATTCTGATAATTCATCCCAGTTTATAGCCATAAGACTAGCATTTATTACATTAACAAACCTTGTAAGACCGGAATCCTCTGTTCCAAATGCCCATGTTCCTATTGGAATTAAAAACTCTTCATAAAACCCCTTTAGGCTTGTCCATGAAAAATTTGCAAGTTTTCCTAATCCATTATCCCATAGATTAACTATTGCATTTCTAAACGGCTCTACTGCACTCCATGCCTTTGTAAATGCAGAAGATATTATATCAGCATATACCTGTGCCTTATTCTCCGAATCTGCCAACGCCGCTCCCCATATAGATTCATAGTCAGCTAACGCACCGGAAATCGCACCGGACAAGTCAATGTCAGAACCTCCACCGGAACCGCCGCCGGAACTGCTTCCACTACCGGAATCTGTTTCCGTATTTATGACATTCAGTTCATCAAAACTGCGCAATGTACCTTTCAGCTTCTTCGCTGCATTTGCCGCATCTTCAAGGCCACCAGTTGCTTCCTCTGCACTATCCGCAATATCATCAAGCCCATCGCCGCCATATCCGCCGCTGATTCCATCCTGCAAATCTTTAAGCCAGTTACTGCCAAACAGATGGAATCCAAGTGTTGTGAACAATCTATTCAGCGAAATAACCAGTCCGTTTACAACCGGAAGTACCGTCTTGACAATTGGTAAAAACAGATTTCCAATCGTTCTTGCAAGGTTGGATACCTGCTGTTTTAAAATTCTGTACTGATTTGCTACGGAATTAAGAGTGTTTGCCTGGTCACCCCATGCAACTTTGGACTGGTCTAAAATAGCAATCAATCTCAATTGCATCTTTTCAGCCTGTGTCATTTCTGATACAGCCTTGGTTACTCCATTAGCATATGCATAATTCTGCAAATTGGCGTTTGTAATATCAATTCCATACTTATACAACGCACGGCTTTGACCAATAAGACCAGATTGTAAGTTTGTCATGACAGAGGACAAATCAGCATTTGTAAAGGAAGATATATCTGCCGAAAGCATAGATAATGCTTTTGATGTATCAATGCTCGCTTCTCCTGTCAATCCTACGGCATTGGTTACAGCTCCAATCTTTGCTTGGAAATTCATAAGTTGCTCTGGGTCAAGACCGAGATTCATGCCAGAAGTCATCGTTAAATCGCCGGAATCTCCAATCTGATATCCGGTCATTTTTTTGGTTAATGTTGCCAGTCTGTCTCTGAATGAATCAACATAGGATTCAGCGTTGTCTTCCCCATATCCCTCAAACTGACTTCCAAACTCTTTTCCAATCTTTTCAAGCGTAACATTCCAATAGTTGAAAGTCTCAACATAATCCATTGAACTTTCAACTGATTTCAATGCTTTTTTCGCTCCGCGAATAATCAAAAAGAAATTTGAATAAAAATTTCCGGCAATCTGTGAGAAACTTTTTGTTGCTTTTTCTGCCTTCTTAGTTGCTCCTGTATAGGTGTTTAGACTAGTAGACAGAGAATTTGCCGCACGACCAGATGAAGCACCAGTGCGAACCAATCCTGCCAATGCATTGGTCATGTCAATAAGGTTCTGACTAACCTTTGGTGTACTGGAAAGCGTTGTCATAAGTTGTTGCATAGCCGCGGCAAGTTTCGGGATGTTTTCAATTGCCTGTGTGGAACTCTTATACCCTAACTGTGCAATACCCTTTGCCAGTTCCCCGAACTGTGCCGCATTTGCAGAAACAGGCGTACTTCCAAGCGAATTAAGTGCATTGCTAAACTGATGCATAGATGCAGCCGCGTTGCTAATCCCTGCACTGTCAATCGAACCCATTTTACTGATGTTCTTTGCAAGACGTGTAAAATCTGCTGTCCCAACGTTTTTCATACTCTGCATTGCAGATGACAGTCTATTTACACCAGATGCTAGATTGACAAGATTGTGTCCATTTACCTGCATTAACGACGTGGAAAGCCTATCTAATTTTCCTATTAACTTCTCGACCGAATCATTTGCCTTTACCGCAGATGCTTGTACCTCTATGTTTAAGGAATCAATCGTATCGCCCATGCTTCCACTTCCTTCCAATCACTTTTCTTGGTTAGTGACTATCTCCATTCGATAGCCAGTAAAAAGACGGTAGGCTATGACACCATACCGTCCTTGCTATTTGATTACCGTAGTCGGCAATCCTCTTTCCTTATCATTCCTAATCCATTGTTCTTCTGCAAGAATCATCTTCTTAAGCTCACGCTCGTCAATCTCTTCCTGCGTAAGGCCTGTATCATCTTCAATCTTTGACATGATAGGCTTTTTCATGTATTCAGCTTTACATTTCTTTCCAAAGGCATTTGCTAATGCATTTGATACTGCCGTGTATGCTGCACTTTCAAAATAAATACCGAGCATCCATGACTGTTCATCCTGCATTTTCTGTTTTATCTTATAAGCCTTATAAAACGATTGCAGTTTCTTCGGATTCAGATGCCAGAACACATCATACGGAACACCTATTGCCAACGCATTCGGCAAATATTCTTCCCAGATTATTTTGTGGAAGTTGATTTCTTTACAGCTTTCGTTTTCTGAATTTCCTCTGCTTTCTCCTGTGCCGCTGAGTTCATCTGCTGAATCATATCCTTGATTCCCGACAGGTCGAAAAAACCGTCATCTTCCATGCATTTCTTCAAGTCTTCAAACAGTTTACTGAATGAAAGATTATTCTCTTTCATGTACTGTTTCATAAATGCCCTTGCTTCATCTTCTTTTACCGGATTGTTCTCAAGTAAGCCGGCATAAAAAGCAATACGGCAAACGCGAGGCACATCTGCGACCATTTCAGATGCACCATCAATCATTGCTGCTGCCATAGCTACTTTTTTATTTTTATCTTCCTCTTCTTCAGCTAATCCTTTTTTAGCGAAATATGCACCTGACATCATCTCAAACATTGCCTGCACAAGTTCTTTATGTTCTGCTGCTTCAAATGTAAACTCTAATGTATACTCATTTTCTCCGATTTTAATTGTTTTCATGATTTATACCTTTCCCTTCATTCTGATATTATGGTAATGGGGCAGCCCGAAAGCCGCCCCATTTAACATCAATGATTAAGTTGTTTCATCAGCCAAATCTTTATCATCGCTCTGAACGCTTGCTGATTCAGCATCAGAACTTACGATTTTTTTGATACAGTAAATGTGCCGTCCTTGTTGTCAACAACGGTAAAATCATCCGTAACTTTCTTTGCAGCCGTGTTTGGAATAATTGTAACAGCCATTTCAAGAATTTCATCCACTCCTCCGACATCAGTTGGTGTTGCAACTGCCTGTCCGACATAGGCATACTTTGCAACTTCTCCGATTCCCTGTGTTCCATACAAATGCATGATATCAAGCTTCTTTGTTCCAAGTTCATCAATGGCATCCAGGTATTCTTTTTCAAGATTTCCTGTAATTTCCTTTGAATCAGAAGTCTTTATACCCATTTCAAAGGTCTGCGTATCATCTTCCATAGTAGTGGATTCTACTGTGTTTGGTGCTGATGCTGGAGATGGAATTGATTTTGCTTTTACCAAAAGTTTGTATGTTCCTGTAAAATTTGTTGCTCCGTCTGCATCAGTATGTTCTTTGTAAATAACTCTTGCAAGATAGCTTGTACTTGCCATAATACCCTCACTTTCTACCGCATAACTTTGAGCGGTCAGCGAATACCTCACGTGTTGGTATCCGGTGCATAAAAATAAGAGCCTTTAGGCTCCTTGTTTCATTGTTTCTATATCTCCTGCTCCGACTGTTCGCCGGAAGCGAGCGACCATAATATTTTTATCTCCGGAAGAAATATCTTCGGGTCCGTATATTAACGAATAACCCATTGATATCATCACATCTCCTGCTTCATCTATAAGTGTTCTTGCATCTGTCAATGATGTCGTGGTGTACGCTTTCAATTCAATAGTGGAACTGATTGCGTTCTGCGCATTCCGTTCCAAATCGTCAGCCGTGGACGGTTCTCCAAGCGAATCCACATTCAATGTCGGGAATTTTGCAGGAGTTCCGTTTCTTGTCGATGTCATATTCAATGTTGACACAGAATACGGAGCATCTTCATCTTTCCGCAATCGTTGGCTCAATCTGGAATTGACTAATGTTCTTACCGAGAGCAATTTAACCACCACCTAACTTCCAAATACTTCTCTGGCTATTTTTCTGATATTCAGCAACATTTCTGTTGATGCGTTGTACATCGGCATTGTTGCCTTTGTACCATGCGTATAATGCCATTCTCCGTTTTCATCCGGATAATACCACCCATCTTCAAATGCATGTGTCTGTCCGGGGAATGTTCCGACACCGAAACCAAGTTCTCCGGCTTTCGGATTTGGAACGGAATTGTAATGAATACCTGCCCCAAATTCAATCAGAAGCAACATATTCACATCTCCGTAATCCGTTGACTTGGTAACACCGGTAGCAATCAGTATAGCCTTGCACCCTGCCTTTTCCGGCTTAATATCGGTTGTAACCACAACATACTTCCCAAGTGGACTTTCATTCACTTTTGCTTCGGCGGTAACTTTCCCGAGTTCCGTCAATCTCTGGCAGAATATCTCGCATTTCCGGTTCAAGTCTTGCTGATACTGCCGGAGTTCTTTGATTGCGTTCTGTACGCTTGAAACGCTAAGATTCATGGTTATCTTCTTTGACAATCAGATCACCTACTCATTTTTAACAACGAAATTCTCCCACTTTTTATAAGCATCAACATATGTTTCATGCTTATCTCCATTATAGGTAATCTCGTAATACATTCCATCTGATACAGTTGTGCTTACAAGTGCTTTATTGTTCTTTAAAGTTTTACAAGACCAAACAACAAATACATCGTCCTCTGTTATCTGTTTGTTGTCTGTTTTATCAGAATGTGTATTGAAATAATCAACCACAATTCTTTTACACAGTTCTAAAAACTCGTCATTATACATATCTGAACCTCCTACTCTCCGACAATATCAATACCATACTGAACAGCACATTCATGCTCAATCTTGCATCCTCTGTAATCTTTCCACCCTTCTGCAAAATAAGCGCAATCAGCATCTGCAAGAAGTTCTAATGATTTACCAAGAAACCACAATGGTTTTGCATCGTGCGGCGCTGACTCAAAGAAAGAATCTATTAACTCTACTTCTCCAAATCGCTCTGTTACCGCTTCAACGATTTTCGCTCTCTCTGCTTTGATTTCTTCGTCAGTCTTATCTCGCATTGGCTGACTGATAAATAACTTTTTCATATTATTACCTAACCTTTCCTAAAATCCATCTTCTTCTCCACTATCAGAGCCACCGCTATCGCCCGAATCCGGCACGTTTTCATCAGTTGCCGAGGAATCCTCAATAACTGTCTTTGAACGCTTCTTTATGGCGATACGCAGGCTATTCAGACCATCCAAAGGTAAAGCTGCCACCTCATAATCTGCACTATCCGGATTAACAGTTCCGTCAGCGTTGTAGACCGGCTCATTCTTTACCCAAACAAGTGCATTTTCATCAATCGGCAAGGAAGTATCACAAGTGCTGATAACCCGGTCATACTTCACATCTTTACCGAATGGAGATTCTTCCGCATCACTCTGTCCGGTGGAAAGAGAAGCTTTGAATGGAACTGGTGTATCATACACCGATTTGGTTTCTAATTCCTCGAATCCATTCTCATCCAATATTGGAACGTCTGTTTTATAAATTGAATAATACATACTACGTTGGTTTTTCTTGCAATTTCGCATAACATTCCTCATTTCATAAGACACTCTGCCCACCACCGACCAATGAGTGCCACCCTGCGGATTTCTCCACGCACAATCTGCTAAATGCAATTAGCAAATCCGATTACATCCTTAAAAGCCATGATGCCGGAATAGTAGCCACGAGAAATTCCATTTTCAGAGTGCGATATCTGATTTTCCACACCATCCTTGGAATCAATCTCGATAGCCGCCATAGCAATCTTGGCTTTATTCTTCTCCGTGTCGGCAAGAATCTTTTCTTCCGTCCATGAAGCCGGATAATTTCGTAAATCCATAAATGCTTCAATAGCAAGATTGACAGACAAGTTAGACACATCCGCACCATATTCAGTTGTCATGTCTTTAATTTTCTTTTCAAACTCTTCCATCGGAGTAAGCGTTACTTCTTCCTCTGTTGGAGTTGTTTCAATATCTGCCATTCTGCCACCTCACAATCTATTTTGCTGTTTCTTTTCTCTGATTGGTTGCAGATTCTTTTTCTGCAACCTTTTCCCAGCCATTATTTACAAATGCGGCAAGCTGATGTTCGTCCCTTACCACCATAACTACTCCGTTTTTCTTAACTTTCATGTTCTACTCCCTCCTACGCTGTTGCAGTCTTGTGAACAGCGATTGCATCAACTTTTTTATTCAACGCAAATGCATCGTAACGAACTCTCGCCTCAACTAAGGCTCCGGAAATACCAGGTGCATTGTAGTTGATTTTGAATTCCTGCAATTTAACAGGAGACGGCATTACTGCTGCATTAGTGATAATGAAATCTACACCTTCTGGAAGATAAGATGTTGGAACTTTAATAGTTGGGACTCCATCAATATCTCCTGCGAATCCATTGATAGCAATTCTAGTTCCCATATCTCCAGATTTAGTGAAATGCTCGTCCAACTTAATCATGTTCAAAAATGTTGGAGTCGCAACACAAATTCTTCCCATCTGCGGAGCCTTGTCATCGTCAAGTACTTCCTGACATGCAAGGAACTCCTCGTAAGCATTTGCACTTGTTACAGCCTTTGTGATAATGTGAGATTTCTTAGATACAGAACCTTCTGTCGGAGCATTTGCGACTAATACTGAAAGTCTGTAAGTATCCATTGCAGGAATAACAAGATTATCGATGTTTTCTGCAAGTGTTGCTGCAGCTTCCATTGTTCCATTTGTATCCTGTTCACTAGATGCATCAATTGTATAGGTAAATGACTTATCCTGTGTGATTGTCATTTCCTGCTCATTGTTGCCAAGCTCATCCGGTGTACCATAACGATTACTTCCAGACGTCTTGTAATCATTGAGTGTAGCCAAATCACGGCTGAATACCTTAACGGTCTTGACACCGAGCCAGTCAAAGTTGTTATTGATAATTGCAGATGTAAGAGAACCCAACTTAAATCTCTCATCTACCACGTTTGCATATTTTGCTGCATAATTTACTGCCATAATATTTTACCTCCGAATTATTTTTTATTGATATATTGGTTACCTACCGAATTAAAGCCTTGCAGGAATGGGTCCTCTCCCTCTCCTTCTCCAGCTCCAGTATTTACCTGTGGTCTGCTTTTTAACCACTCTGCTTCTTTCTGTTTGATAAGGTTTGTCTGTACTTCTGACTGAATACGAAACAATGTTTCCGTGTCTCCGTCATACTGTGCATTTGCAGCTTCTTTTGCCTTATCCTCTGGATATCTCAACTTCAAGAAATTCTTTTCCAGTTTATTTACAGTATTTTCTTTCAACAGCTTGTCAAACTGTTCCTGCCGTTCAGCTTCCTTTTCAGCCTTTTCCTGTGCGGCTTTCTGCGCATCCGTCAAAGTAGCGTTGTACTTTTTCTTCCAATCAGCAGCATCCGTAGCAGCCTTTTCCTGTGCACGTTTTAACTTTTCAATTTCCACAAGTGCCTGTTGCAACTGTTCCTCTGCTGATAACTGTGGTTCCGGTTCCGGGTTCGGTGTTGGTTCTGGTGTTGGTTCCGGATTCGGTGCTGGTTCTGGCTCCTTTGCAAAAAACTGCAAATTCATTTTTTCTCTAAACGGGTTCTCATTTCTTTTCATTGCGATACCTCTACTTTCTGCGTTTTTTTAAGTGCGTCCCTGCACTATTGATAAATTGTTGTGCGTAATTTTCGTCTTTCCCTAGACGTTTTGAATGCGAAATTTGTATTGCGACTTCCCTGCCGCATATAAAAAGCACCTAGCCATAAAAGCTAAGTGCTAGATAACGATTTATAAGTCCTTTAAAGGGCTGTTTGTTACTTGGTCGCTAGAATCTGCCATAATCCGTTTTTTGTCTGGATTTGGGTTATTCTGCGTTGTTTCAGATGCCTTGTTGCTTTTCTCTCTAAGCATCTTCTGATATTCCAACATCTGCGGAACGGAATCTTCGATTGCTTCGGCTAGATTTGGAAAGAAATCTATGCTTTCCATTGCAACTCTTGGGTGTACTTGGTTCTGAATCATTGTTGCCAATGAGTTAATTTTTGTTGCCATATCGAATGTTTTTTGCCGGATAGGTCGAATTTCAATGTCTGTATTTTTCAGTTTCATCAATTCACTATCCGCAGGAACAAACGGAGATTTCTGAATGGCAATCAAGGCCAGTTTATTTCTCTGCTTGTAGCCACTCTTAACAATCTGTGCCTGCTTACAAGCAACCGCTTCCGTTGCAGTCCATCCGGAAGATAGGCTTGTTGCTCCTGTTGTGCTTCCTCCGCTCTGTTCTGTCTGCTTCGGTGTAAATGTTCTTTCAAGGATTCCATCATGCTTTGCCTGTATATTCTGTAAAACTCCGGCATAATCATAATTCAATACCAGAGATTTAATATCCGGTTTCTGACCGCTACCATTTGTCTTTGTAAGAATCCATTGACCGCCCTGTATTCCTTTTATATTTCCATCATCATCTCTTTCCAGCTCAATATCATTGCCCCACCAATTTGCCTGTGTGGTCTGTGCAACATCATTGACCAAATCAGATTCAAGAATGTTTAAAGCATTCAATTCATCAATCTGTCGTTCAAATACGCCTGTACGATCTGTAGAACGCTCAAATTCGATAATGTTAATCATTCCAAATGGATTTGCTTCTCCAGAGCGTTCCATATGAAATTTATATTCATTCTTCTTGCCATTGACAATTTTGGATGCATCTTTAATGATGTAAACCCTGTCTTTTGAAATGCATGTGTAAATCTTGGAGCCGTCCTCATTTTCAGAGAATGAAACACCAAGCATAGGTTTTTCATAAGCATCCGAAGAGTATACAACAAATGCGTATCTTGGATTCAGCGTAACCAAATCAAATGCTGATTCGTCTTCCTCGCGCTTAATGTCTATCATCTGAGGACAAATACCAACTACCTCAAGATAATATGCAAGCATCTGGTCCTTCTTTTCCATATCTTCTGCGTCATACATCTGATTGAGAAGTGTAATTGCGGAATCATTATCAGATGGTATACTCCCTTTTGGGTGTTTGTCCGATTTCTGAACAAATGCCATGTGATTTCCCCAAAAGTAACCGAGCCAAAACTCTGTAATCTGATGTGCAAGGTTTGAAATACTTTTAATATCAATTTCCTTGCGTACTGTTTTTTCTCTCTGTAATGGCTGTAACCCTTTTTCAAAATTTACAAGGAAGTCTATCTGCGTTCTATTATTCTGATGGTCGATAAGTGCACGATTCAGTACGGAAATCACGTTTTTGTCTGTAATCTCACTTACATCTGTATAAATTTTCTTTCTACCCTTATATTCCGTGCTATATGCCTTTTCGCTCACACAATCTCACTTCCTCTCAATATAAAATCAGACCGGAAGACGATGTTCTCCCCGGTCTTTTAACTATCTCAAATTCTGATGTGCGGAACTTGTAATGGATATATGAACCGCATGAATTGCATTTTATTGTTTTATCGCCCATATCTGCCGTAATCGGTTTATTCCAAAGTTTGCAATGTGGACAACGAAATTCAATCATTTTGCATTTCTGCTTATTTTAACTATAACAAAAATTTTCGGGACATATAGGACAACCTTTATGTATTTTCCATGAATCTGTAAAATGCCTTTTTCACGCTATCCTCTGTGTTGTTGCCACCTATTCTGTCTGCCACCTTATTCCAAGACAAATTATCAACGAAACGTAAAGTGATGATTCTACGCATCCGGCTATCTTCCAATCCGGCAATAAATTCCTCTACTTGGTTCAGTGTTTCCGTAAGTTCTAATTCAAGGCTGACAAGAGTTGCCTTTCGAGAATATAATAGCGTTTTCTTTCTGCTATACTCTGGATAGGGGAATCCTTCAATTTTGAAATGTTGAATACCGCCATTTCCACCGCTTACAGTATCAATCACTTCTCCCTCTTCCTTGATTTTCTCGATTTGTTTCTCTGTCTTTTCAATCCTCTCCCGTACTTCTTTGACTTCTTCCTGTAAATCGCTGTATTGAGTTAAAATTTCTTTTGAAATCATACAATATCACTCTCCTTACATTGGGCTATCTATAATTGTTGTCTTAACTAATCCGCAACCATCAATCAACTGTAACAACTGTACTAATCCATCAGCACTATCTTCGTGCTCATTCTTTCCAACCTGTGTAAGCATACAAAGTTCTTCCATTGCCGCCTTGTATTCTTCACTCTGCAACTCCGGCTTAAGAAAATAGAACCTACGCTTAATATCCGGAGCATATTGGATGATTTTTGCCATCTTTCCAATCTGATTACTTGCCTTCGCCCAAGATATATTTGTCTTAAACCCCTGTTCACGAAGTAACCTGTCAATATCTTCTGCATATTCATCGCCACCATTGTTCGCCTCGAATCGCTCCATGTTTGGCTTATGTTGCATTGTCTTCGCTACAACCAAAGGCTTTGTGGTGTATTTATCTCCTTTGTTAAAAATCCAATCTGGTATGTATATAGGCCCATCATCACCAAATGCACAACCAAATGGCATTGACAAACTATCTCCTCCGCCCCATGCAACGTCACACGCTGCGGCTGTTAAATATTCCCCATCAGGAAGAACACTGTTGTAATAGTTCAGTTCATCTTCCGGGAAAAGCAATCCCTCACGAATAAATGGTTTCTGCTGATATTTAGCCATCCATTCGTTTTTATCAAGTCTATCTCGTAAGTCTCTGTAATACTGCGTAGAGAATCCAAGTCCGTACTTATAATTGAAATTGGATTCATCATGTTCATTCAATGCCGGTATCTTCCGGAATCGTGCTTTTGGATTATTCTTGAATCTTTCCTCGTTTCTTCCCAATGGGTCCAGCACGTTCCAACGGGTGCCTACCATCAGTTCCTTGGCTCCGTCATTTTTACGGTCAACCATGATATTCAAATAATCCTGGTATCTTCCTTCCAATCGAACAGGGCTTAACGATTCCTGCCGGTCACGGATAAGGTCATCCACATATAAATATCCACCAACAGAAATATCAATCGCACCGGTCCATGTACCATCAATACCGCGACAAGTCAAAGTTGCGAATCTGTCCGGTGTATTCAGATTTACTGTATATTCATCCGCAGACTTGCTTTCCAACACAACATCCGGGAAAATTTCGTTGTAGCAATATTCTGGTGATGTTATGATGTTCAGAAACTCTTTATAGAACCCTTTCGCAAGTATTCCGGAATGACCGCCCATCGCATTATGCAAATCCGGATGTCTACCGGCTACCCATGACAGGAAGAATATACAAACAGTGCTTTTGCCAACTCGTGGTGGAAGTGATAATCCATAAAACTCGATTACACCATCTTCCAAATCCTGCAAATCTTGAACAACAACATTTAATGTTTCCTGTCTGGGTTCATAGAATCGCTTTTGTGGCTGACGTTTACGCTCCATGTAGAACAGATAACTTTCAAACCAATACGGAGCTTCCGCTTTCATGGTCTTCCAATATAACTCGTCAAGCTGAAGAACCTCTATTCCGTTCTGAATCCCATACACGCAGCACTCTTTTATGTAAGAGGTAACTTTAAGTGCCCATTTTTCATCACATTCAGTTTCAAACGCATAAATTGCAACGCCCAGCAAATCGCTTAGGCATTGATAACTGATTCCGTCTTGCGATATTCTATTTTGAATTTCATTTGCCAACTGCTTTGTGCTTTCAGAAATCATAGAAAAAGAGTGCACCACCTTTCCAAATTAAAAAAGTAATGCACCCTCTTGCATTGTTGCATATCGCTCCCTCTCGGATATGCCTTGAATATATTTATTTATGATTGTTCAGTTTATTATGCTTAAAGTTTACATATATCCCGATACATACAACATTGTTTATGTAATTTGTCACACTTACTTTCCTTTAATTCTTTTTTACAAAAGTATCTTCTGTTAAAATACATAAATATTTTATCCATCAACTTAAACACTGTATCACCTCTCTAATTCATCTTACGACCACTTTCTTGGAAATCTCCGCAACAGAAATTCCATTTTTCGATTTTCGGATTTCGCAGTCATGCCCTTTTGCAAGTATTTCCGCTATCTTCTCGGCATTCTGCTTGATTTGTTCGGTTAATTCTGCCATGCTACACCTACTTTCTTTAACAAGTACATCTCCAACACTTTATTCCTTGCCATACAACTTTTGTATAGTATCTACATCCATTGCACGAAACACATTTTTTTTGACTTGCTGATTCTTTTTCTGCAAATAAATCCCATATCTATGCTCATCTCCTAATTTTGCGTAAAAAAATACCAACCATCGAATATTGACGGTTGGTATTTTACTATTTTTGTGAAATTTAATGAAGAAATGTGTTGAATGAATATTTTTGCCAATACGCCACATATCTTTCTACCTGCGATTTCAGATTATTCATTTCCTCTTCATTGAATTGAAATTTCAACAACTCTTTTTGCGGGGCGTTGCAATACCCAACTTCATCCCTTACACACTCCGCTTCAAAGATCAATCGATGAAATATTCTCCATGCTTCCTGCGTTGATAGATTTTCATCTACGCTCTCCTCATATTCCTTATACCTGCCTTCAAGTGTAATACTGCGTGTATCACATTCAGAACAGACATAGGAACCAAGCGCATAGTATCTTCCACCGATATAATATATAAATGGGTGCTGTTTGAAAAGTTTTTCAATAAAATCCATCGTAATTTCCCTCCCAATCTCTTGTGATAGAGGAATTATACCACTCCAACCGTCAATATTCAATTATCAATGTTCAAAACTTCGACTATTCCTTATACCCATCAAGGAATCCACAATTTCTTGCTTGATACTCAATAATTCCAACAGCAGCAAAATGCTGTAGACTGTAATCACATTTTTGGCCATACTTCGTGGCAAAATGTCGGTCTATCATGTCTATATACGAATTTTCCAAGAGCAGATAATCCAAATCACCATCAGCACCGATAAGATTGCTTACTATGGTTTCCAGTGACCTCTCCGAAATCTGCTTATGTGGTTTTCCAAACACAGAATAGTATTTGTCAAAGTAATATTTAATTGTATCAACCAAGGTATCACAATCTTTGCTCTCAACTCCTTTGTCCTTAGCAATATACCATGCCTTTCTCAGAACATCGTCAACACACTGGTGTTGCTCATGGTGTGGCTCTGCCGCACTATATTTTTTTATCTCTTGTTTATTTAATTCTTGTTTATTTAATTGTCTTGAGTTTTCCACTGGCTGTTTATCCGCCAGCTGATTTTCAACTGACGGCTGAACCTCTTTATTTTGCGGTATTTCATAAACAAAATACTCCATTTTCCCAAGGCATCCGTTTTCTGCTCTCGTTTGTACTCTTACAAGATAGCCTTCTGCTTCCAACTCTTTCAAAGCTGACTTTATACTGGTCTGTCCCTCTTTGAGAATCGCACATAATCCCTCAACGCTGTAATCCCATTCTTCTGGAAGGCTTAACATTGTGCCTAACAAACCTCTTGCTTTGAGAGATAAATTTTTATTGTTAAAAATCGAATTGTCGATTACTGTATAATTGCTTTCTTTCTTGACTGTTATCTTTGCCATATTATTACCACCCCTTCGCAATACCCTATTTTGTAAATAGCAGAGAAACGACTAGGGTTTGTCGTGTTCGGGAGCTACCCTATCTCTGCTAAATCGAAGCGGCACGATTCGAACGTGCGACACACGGCTCATAAGCCGCCGCTCTAACCTGCTGAGCTACACTCCGAAAACTACATCCACATGCAAATCAAACTTAGCACGTAGACAATTTCCATAAATCCAAAACCGACAATTGACGCTTTATCTCTCTTCCAAGTCATTCTTCTCGAAAATAACAAAAAAAGCAGCATAAGCATTACCTCTAATACGGTTGTTACAATTTTCAATGCATACATCTTCATCACTCCTTTGGCATATAGTAAATAAATTTTCCATTTCCTGTAGTTTCCAAGAATCTATTATGTATATTTTCAAATACTTCCGCGGTACGTTCCTCTGTTGCATACTGGCCAATAACTTTTGAATCCGTTCCAATCCGCCGATAAATGATGTTATCCTGCATCCATATCTCGCACCGATTGAAATCAACCGACAAATCTCTGTTCTGTGATACTATTCGCATTCGTCCTTAATCTCCTTGTCTGTGAATCCTAACTTGATGAATTTTCCATATCTCGTCACTCGGCCAGTTGATAAATATGCTCTAATTGTTGATTCTGACATTCCAAGACCTTTGGCAAGCTCTGGTATTGTTCCAACAGCCATCGGCAACTCATATTTGTCCGATGTGACATACATATACAAATAACGGCTCATTTATCCTTCTTCTTCCTCTTCGCTACCAGACCAATCATCGCACGAATGCAATTCTTCTACAAAGTCTGCCGTATACTCACTTTCAGAGTTCACGCAAACCAAATCCTCGCCATTCTCTGTGCAGTAATCGCAGTTGCCACAATTTCTTGCCATATCTATACCTCGCAAATGTCTTTTTTGTTTTTGAAAAATTTTGAAATATCGTTATCGAATGTAACTTTTGAATTTTATCGGATGTGAAATAGAAATATCTGTTTATGTCCTATTGAATGTATCGTCATAATCAAAATCACAACAAGCCTCTGTGTTTACATCTACTAAGTCATGTATATCATTTTCGCAATATGCTTTCCCTGTATCAGATTCATTACCTCACTTTTAATAACAGATAAAATAATCAATTTATGGCACTAATTACAAATTATCTCGTAGATAATATCATCATGATACTTTCCATACTTGTCCTTAATAGCGTCTCTCAACACATGTTTCACGCCATGATATTTCTTGCAGAACTTATCATAACTTCTCTCTACTGGATTATCGCCTATCATACGCCACTCAATTCTATGTAACTTATAATCATCTTCCAGCTTTTGTAACTCTTTATATAAGTCCTTTCCAACAATCGGATTACCCCTAACAAAAGAAATAAGACCAAATCTACTAGCGCAAGACGAATACCAGTCAATGTTGTAATCTAAGTAGCCTAATAATTTATTCTCCGAATCAACAATCGCATATTGATATCTTCCTGCCTCTGTTTCTTCTTGAATATTAGGCAGCCAATTACTTAATCCACCGGTTACATACATCATGCCATCTGTGTAGTAATACTTTTTGAATTCCTCAAGTATCTTGTCCTTAAAAAGAATTGCAGGTACTAACATTTATTTCACTCCCTTCTACCAAAAGAACTAATCCTTTATCTGATTATTTAACTTTTCTCTTACAAGTACACCAATAACAGTATTTGCATATATATCGTCCCTCTGGAATATTATTCATTGTTTAGCACCTCTGTATCGAGTAGGTCTTTTTTATTTTAAATTTGGTTGAGGGACTGAATAGCACTGGTGGAAGTCCTCAAATAACCCCTCCCCCGGTCATTCGTTCCAGGTTGTCAACTCGCATCTGTTCCGGCTCTTTCTCTGCCGTTTTCCGAGTTCGTAAAACTACACTTATACGAACTATCGCCATTTTAAGCCATTCTTCAAAAAATCCTTTGTGCATATTGACTATAATCGCATTAAAACTTTGCTTTAGGTGGCTCTATCAATGGCTTTTCTGTACTCTGAGCTATGTTGTAACGCTCCTGTATCTGCTCTATGCTTTGCTTCTGTTCTCTTCCTGTTCCTCTAGGTTGTCCCATATTCCAGCCGTAGTGCCTATTCAGTGCACCAAGCAATCCGACTGGGTTTCTCTTTCCAGATATGAGCATATTACTTAAACTTTCTTCACGTTCTGCGGTCAGCTTTTTGTATATTCCCGAAGCCGATGAGCCGGGTCTACTGGTTTCGTTCCCCCATTGGTTCAAAGTATCAAGAGCAATTCCAGTTAATTTACTAAATCCCATTTGACTAATTTCTTTGTCATACTCATAACATAGATTAATATATATATCACATACATTATTAACTTTCTCTATATCATAAGCATTATTATTACTTTTATTCCCATGTAATAAATTACCAGAAGAGTAATTATCAGACTTTAATATATCAGGTTTTACCTTGAAATAATTTTTATTAATATATAAAAGAGCTGCATTCCATCTGCTCTGGGGTTCTTTGTGCATATCCTCTATATCGTGTTCTGTTATATACTGGTCGAGGAATAAATATATATCATTCTCATATATTTCTGTTCCATCCTCCGCCTTAATAGTATTGTTTGCCATATATTTACACCTCTCCTTCTTCTAGGCCTGAAAAAATAAAAAGCCGGCACAATCTGGATTTAATTCCAAACTGTGCCGGCTGCATGAATTCCGTTCCGTTCTCCGGGACCTGCTCAATTATATGAAGATGTTGCCCGAATGCATTTCTGTTATAGTTTTATAATAATATCATGTATATTATTCTGTCAATAGTTAATTTTAAAATTCCATGTACTGGCTATATATAATACATAAAGCCGCACGTATATGCGGATATAATTTATATATATAATATACAGCTTTTATTGTATTATTTAATATTAAAATATATTCTATCTCTTACACTATATCTTTATTGCATTGCAACAAAAATTTGTACGATCCTATCATTTTCTTGATTTTGAACAAAAAGAAAACCGCCATTGCTGGCGGTCTCTTCGCTGTCTTATGCCTACATCAATTTTCCTTTTGGCTCCTAAATCTCTATCCCCATTTCCCTTGCTGTTTCTGTCCACTCGGAAATAATCATTTCCACGTGCTCTAATACTTCAATTGTCGGGAGAACTTCGTCAGCAATCCAATCCATAAAGGCTTCAGCGTTTGGCTTGTGGCTCTTGAAAACCAGCTTGTAAACTCCGCTCTCTGTCAAAAAGTTCTCGCCTGTATTATGCAATTTTCTAAAATGCATATTTTGCAGTTTAGAATTTGTCAGCTTTACAACTTGATTTTCGTTGAAATTTCTGATGCTGCTGTTTATGTCTGCAATCTCTAAACATTCAGCAACGTGTTTCGAGTTAAACAACACTTGCCCTCCAACTTCCAATACTTCCACTTCGTGACCTTCAAAAATCATTAATTCGTTCATACTCTTTCATTCTTTCTAAAAATTCATAATCTTCAACTTCTCTTTGACCCTCTCTGTTACCTTCAATTTGAACCCGTACTTTTTTGTACGGGGTTGAAAAGTCAACACCTTCCGTAAAACCATAACTGCAATATCGTTCAAACCACTTGCTAAAACGTTCTGTTCCTTTTGTTCCATTGTCTCCCGATACAGTGTCATATAAATCTCTCGCTGATACTGTCGGCTGTTCTCCGTCATAATTTACTTTAATAATTTCCATCTGTTCAATATTTCCCATTGTTCTAATCGTCTGTGTATCATTTCTTTTATCTGGTGTAAAAATTTCTGTTCCGTACATAACTTGTACCTTCTTTAATTCTCACCTGTTCAAATCTACATTTCGCAGAGCCGAAAAAATAACTTTGTGCCGTACCGAGAGCATACCTCGGAAGGAGTCACGGCAAATAAAAAACCGCTAAAGACTGATTTGCTCAATCTTTAGCGGTTCACGACTACCGTAACCATTTTCATGGCTTGCACGACCTGCCTTGATTCGTTCAAGGGTGTTGCATGCGTGATTTTAATTATTTAACTTGCAAGTTGATTATAATATGCTCTCTTGTGCTGTTTTGCTTAAAAATTTATTTATAAAATACTGCTGACCTTTTCCAGTCACTTTAGTCGTCTTAGTTTCTATCGGCAAACCGTTTCCGCGTTCTACCGTTCTAACTATCACTTCAAATAGTCCAAGTTCCATCGCCTTCTGTGTTGGCGTTGTGTCCGTCTTGCAAATATAACCATTTTCACGCAACCACTTATAAAATCGCTTTTCTCCAAGCGGTACACCATTTTGTCTAATCATTTTCGCAACATCTCTAACAAGCATGGAACTATCAGAAGCACTGACCGCATCGGCAAATATTTCCTTCGGTTTCATGCGTTTGTTATCCTCTTCAAGTGCTTTATTTCGCTCCTGCTCCTCTTTTAGCTTTGTAGCAAGCTGGATGAGAAAATCTGGTGAAGTCAACGCCTTTTCTATTGTGTCGTTAGTCATATATGCCCCATGCTTGTGGATAGACGGCAGAACCTCGTCAAATACCCATGATTCAAATTTTTCCGCCTTTTCTTTGATTGTATGGCTATTGCTTTGCTCGCTTGCTTTAATAATAAGTCTGTAAACATCGCCTTCTTTTATTAGCTTTTCCGGGTATCCACCACTGTTCTGTATGCTGTCCTCGGTCAGGACACCTTTGCAATTATCAGATACGGCTTTGCTTGGTCTCGCATACTCCAAAGCGTTTGCTACATCAACACCAAAAAATAATATTTCATTGTTAATAACTACTGTGCGAATCTCTCCAAACTCCTGGTTATTAAAAATCTGCAATTTATTCTGTTTCATATACTCAAAACCTTTCAATCATTCAAAATTATAGTTATCTCTTGTATGACTTATCAGCTAATCTCATTCGTAAAATCAAAAAGTATATTATGTCTTGTGTATGTTTTAATATCATTTGTATAACTATAATTTTTCCTACCACCTCCTAGAAAATAGAAAACACGAAAGAATTTCCCCAACTTATAGGGGTTATCTTTCGTGTGTTAGTCATCTTCATTTCTATTTTTTAGCGTTTCTAATTCTTTTAAAACCGGTCTTTCTATCCCAATTCTGTCACAAATCGAATTTACAATAAAATTATTAACGCTCTGGTTCTCTTTTTGTGCTGCATCTTCTATTTTTTTCTTAGTACCTTGAGGAAATCGAACGAGTATTCTGTCATAATTTCTTTTCTCGTAATTTTTGTTAGCCTCTATTCTGCTTTTTGGTGTTGGCATTTTTCCCCTCCTCTCTTTTTGTAATGATATCACGTCAAAAACAAGATGTCAATATGTAATGATATCGTTATAGCAAATATGTAATGATATCATTATACAATTTGCACATATTTTTGTATTGATATCATTATACATTTTGTGAATTATTACGTCTTGTTTTTGTAATGATATCATTATACAATAACTACAACAAAACAAACGAAAGCGAGGAAACAGCATGAATGAATTTGCAAAAATGATTTATGAACAATGGAGCAGACAAGAAGAAAATGAGGAAAGAAATTTATTTTTCAAAAACGGCGAAATGCTACTTGATGAATTAGAAAAAATCCTTTCCGTTGATTTACAAAACAAAATCTACAATACATTTTGTGAAAGTTGCTTAGAGATTGAGCAAAACGCATTTATAGCCGGTTTTTCATACGCTTGTAAATGCCTGTCAAATGGAAAAATTGAGTTTACAAAATAAAACAATCCGTCAGCGGTTCAGCCGTACGCAGCAAAGCAACTGACGGAATCGCCCAAAATGGCAAAGGAACAGAAAAACAACACGAAAGGCGGTAAACATATGAATACTATTATTAAAATCGAAAACGGAAAAATCTATACAAAATCAAATCTTTGCGAAAGAGAAGATATTTTCGAAATCGTGGAAAAAATCCCGAATAATTTCTTTGTTTGGAACATTGGCGAAAATATGGGAATTGATGAATATATCCCGATTTGTCAAGATTTGCGACCAGGGGATAAAGAAAGCTTTGAAATCAATACAAGCACCTTGAAAGCTATCAAATTAAGCATTGAAGAAGTCCAGTTGTTGAGAGAAGCCGCACAAGTTGGCATAGTTTCCAAGAAAACAGCAGAAAAGGCAATAAATAGCAAGCGGAAAGGCTATTGGAGCGACATAAAAAGAGCCGAAGCAGAAAAGACAATCGAAATATTTAACAGAATAACGGCATAAAGTCGAAACCGCTTCGGCGGTCTTGGGTAGGCTGGCAACCTTCCAACTGATGAGACAAGCCACAAAAGCAGAAAGGCGGTTTGATTATTATGTTAAAGAATTTAGATGAACTGATGATGAAAATGTGCACAAGTAAAAATGATGGTGTAGGAGTTGAAGTTGATGGATGTTTTTACTTTTATGAAGATTTCAAAGATGATGACGTAATCAGTCGAGCATATAAGCAACTTGGGACTGATAAAAACATGGTTTTCTATTCTATGACATGGGCACACCAAAGACGAATAAGGGAACTTATGGATTTGTACAAAGCAATCACAGAGAACGGAGAAGTTGAAAGAGCCAAAAGATTAGCAACTGTTATCGCTAAATACATATCTAAATGGAGCGGATGCAGTAACAAAAAAGCTATTGGGCAGATTAAAAACATGCAGGTCCATTATTTATCAATCGCATAAGCCGAAACGCTCCCTGGGTTATCCTTGGAGCGTCCACCCTCTTCTCGGATTGCCGGCGGCGGTTCATGACCGCGGGAGGGTTTACCGCATAATCGCGGTAATTACAAGCGAAAGGAGCCAACCAAATGAACAAAAGGACCATAGCACTAACAGACCAACAGTATATTGACATCATAACCGCTATAAAAAGCGGTTTTTGTCATGCTGGCAGAGAATACAAGCCAAACGAGCGAGTTGCTACCGTATTAACGCTTGAAGCCAATCTAGGAATGAGGATCAGCGACATCCTGCACCTGCGCTTCTGCGACATCATTAAAGACGGCGACCGCTACCGGCTGAACATTACAGAGATTAAGACCGAGAAAGAAAGAACTTTTACAGTGCCGGCAGAAATCAGAGAATTTGTAGAACAATACCGCATCAGAAATCACATGACGGAGCAGCAACGGCTTTTTGCCATGTCAGAAAGACAAGTACAGAAGCACTTGAAGGCTGCCTGTGAATACCTGGGATTAGATGGAATATCTACACACAGCTTCCGAAAATACTTTGCAACCCAGATTTATATAAACAACGGCTATAACATTGAGCTTGTGCGTCAGCTCTTGCAGCACTCTAGCACATCAGTTACACAAAAATATATAGGTATCCAACAAAAGCAAGTTGAACTTGCTTTACATAATCACATCAAATTATTATAGGCGGATGCTCTCCGTCTTATTTTTGCACCTTGACAGTTTTATTACAACCGCGTAAAATCCTTTTTAAGGCATTTTATTGCCAAGCAGCATATAGAAAGCCTACCGCACCTATTTTGCTCTTATTTGGGCACGCTAGACAAGCTATAGCTATATATTTATGTGCTTTACATATATGCAGCATTGTTTCCATGTGTAAAATGCTTTACCCTGATAAAGATTACTTTCTCTTCTACTGGCACAATCAGCATAAAATCCGGATACAATTTCGAGGCATTTCTCAACTGGATTTTTTACTAAAAATTGCACCCCTAGGGGGGTATCAAAATTTTTAGCATGAAATTTTAAAATCTGAATCATATTTCCATAAATTTTCAAATTAAAAATCTAAATTAAATTTTAAGGGTAGGGGGTATAAAATTTTTTAGCATGAAATTTAGGGCAAAAAAATAGCTGTCCCTTTGGACAACTTCTAAAAATAAGACTATAAAATTGATTACCTTTTTTGATTACCTTTTAATTACCGTATGTGCGGAAAGCCCCTTTCTTCTGTGATTTCAGCTATTTCCATATGGGTTCGAGTCCCATCATCGGCATACAGCTTCCCTGACAGTAACTGGTCAGGGAAGTTTTTTATTGTCAGGCTAAACTTTCGGATATCCACGGCGCGTGCCGCAGACCACTGCCTAAAAAGCCTGCATACAGAATTCATAACTGTATACAGGCTCTTTTTATCTTTTTTATAAATCTTTATATAATTGTTCGTACTTTCTTGCAGAATTATCCCATGAAAAATCTGCCGCCATGCCACGGTCAACAATCTTGTTCCACTCACGCTTATGGTTGTAATAAACACTCTTTGCATAATTGACAATGCTAAGCATTTCGTGGGCATTGTAATTTGCAAATGAAAATCCTGTTCCAAGATTTTCATATTCGTTGTACGGTTCAACCGTATCCTTTAATCCGCCTGTTTCTCTTACAATCGGAACCGTTCCGTAACGCAGGCTGATTAACTGGCTGAGTCCGCATGGCTCAAACAGGGACGGCATTAAGAACGCATCACATGCCGCATAAATCTTATGTGCCATTGGTTCTGAATAGTAAATATTGGCTGATACCCTGTCATGATACTTCCAGTCATAGTGCCGGAACATATTTTCATATTTTTCATCACCCGTACCCAACACAACCAGCTGCACATCTTCGGTACAGAGCTGTTCCATCACATAAGCCACAAGATCAAATCCCTTCTGGTCTGTCAGACGGGACACAATGCCAATCATGAATTTTCCTTTATCCTGTGCCAGTCCGAGTTCTTTCTGTAATGCCACTTTGTTCTTCCACTTTTCCTTTCGGAAGGTAATCTGATTGTACTTTGCATCCAGATTCTCATCGGTTTCCGGATTGTAAATTTCGTAATCAATGCCATTTACAATACCGCGCAGACAGTTTGAACGCGCCTGCATCAAACCTTCAAGATGTTCCCCGTAAAACGGTGTCTTAATCTCCCCGGCATAGGTTGAGCTGACAGTCGTTACCATATCCGCATAAACGATACCTCCCTTTAAATAGTTGGCATCCTTATACGCTTCCAGCTTATCCGAAGTAAAATAGCTGTCCGGAAGACCTGTAATATCTTTGACTTTCTTCAAATCCCAGATTCCCTGAAATTTCAGATTATGTATTGTCATCACAGACTTTACACCCTGATAAAATTCGCCCTGTGCAAACCGCTCCTTTAAATAAACCGGCACCAGACCTGTCTGCCAGTCATGGCAGTGGACACCGGTATCGACCTCTCCGAGGAGCGCTCTGGCAA